>OKVW01000914.1_pt1 | contig 14319 bp, 14 predicted proteins | sample 1606991 | NCBI WGS metagenome assembly OKVW01 (sample SAMN03281021, study PRJEB24777) | human gut metagenome | isolation source: fecal sample PR177 from 1 month old male Malay infant, vaginal delivered...
ACGGCGACCACCGAGATCTACACTAGATCGCTCGTCGGCAGCGTCAGATGTGTATAAGAGACAGTATGTGTAGTACCTATTGAATAAGAATTATTAATTATACAGCGATTTGCCTTGTTTCCTATTCTGTATCACATATATTCTTTTCCCTTACATATCCAATACTCATCATGGCACGGTCAACAACTTGTGTAAGTATTTTTCTCCCTTCTTCTACTGGTAATGTATCCAGGTCCACCCATTCTCCATTTACTTTAATTTGGCTGACTACTTCCAATGCCATAAGCCCATACCTCCATGTATAACCCATCTACTGGTTAAATTCTATGCGCGACGGGTTGTACTTGTTGATAAAAAAATATATTTCTGGTTCTACTTATGATCATCGAAATATAATCCGTGTTTAACAACTGCCAGTCATCCAAGCTGTCTGCATCAGACTTTCTAGTCGCAGCCCCCACTATGTCTACAAAAGTTTTCCTTGCATTTGGAATGACTGGCACTATTCTGCAGGTGTAGCGGGCTACATCAAAGAATAGCTCGGATTTCCTGATGCGGATAGCCAAAGTGTATTGCTTGGTTATTTGTGCAATGCTGTACTAACATCTTAAATATTGACATGTAATAACCATTGATATAATACAATAGTTTTAATGATATCACTATAAACTCTACTACTAATCTTCATGTAATCATGATAAATAAAAGACCGGTGAAAACTTTGTCAACGAATCCTATGAGGTGATTTAATGAAAGATAATTTTCCTACAGACGATTACCAGGAAGGCGCACTCTATATTCGAGTGTCCACCGATAAACAGGAGGAACTGTCTCCAGATGCTCAAAAACGCCTGGGTCTGGAATATGCGAAGAAAAATAAAATAATGGTTTCACCGGAACATATTTATATAGAAAATGGAATTTCAGGGCGGCATGCCGACAAAAGGCCAGCTTTCCAGAAAATGATATCAAATGCCAAACAAAAGCCAGCTCCTTTTCAGGTAATATTAGTTTGGAAGTTTAGTCGATTTGCACGTAATCAGGAAGAAAGTATCGTTTATAAATCACTTTTACGTAAGCAATGTAATATTGATGTTGTCAGTATCTCTGAGCCCTTGATCGAAGGACCATTTGGCAGTTTGATCGAAAGAATCATTGAGTGGATGGATGAATACTACTCTATCCGCCTATCTGGTGAGGTTGTCCGAGGAATGACAGAAAAAGCCCTGCGCGGAGGCTATCAGGCTGCGCCTTGTCTGGGGTATAATGCAGTGAGTGACGGCAAACCGTTTGTTATTAATGAAGAAGAATTTAAAATCGTAGAATATATTTGTAACCAATATGATAATCTTCATTTGGAACCTACAAGTATTGCCAGAAAAGTAAATGCCATGGGATATAGAACAAAACGGGGAAATACATTTGAGAAACGAAGTATCGAGTATATTTTAAAAAATCCTTTTTATGCCGGCATAGTAATATGGAATGGTAATAAATTTATGGGCACACACGAAATAAGGTATAATTTAGAACAATATGAAGCCCGCATAGCTCGTTTAAACAGTGAATTTAGACCTGTAAAACGCCGAAGTGTATCAACTTGCCAGCATTGGCTGTCCGGACTTATAAGATGCCCTATATGCGGCTCTACTCTTGCTTATAACAAAAGAGAATGTAACGGAAATGGATTTTTTCAGTGCTGGCAGTATAGCAAGGGAATGCATCCCGGATCTATGTGTATATCAGAGAAAAAGCTATATGATGGTGTAATCCGATATTTTGAAAGCGTATTGAATGGAATGAATTTTGAATATAGATATGCTTTGCCAGATACTAGCAGTGATGACAGCGAATTGGATCTGTTAAATGCACAATTAGAAAAGCTGAAGAATCGTGAACAGCGAATTCAACTTGCCTATGAAAATGAAATTGATACATTAGAGGAATATAAAGAAAATAAATCCAGAATAAAAAAGGAACGTGAAGAAATAGAAAAAATGATTGCATCCTATACTCCGCCTGAGCCTCAGTCTCTCTCAAATGAAGATGTAAAAAAGTGTATACAAAAAGTATACGATGTTGTAGAAAATCCTGCTATAGACTATGAAGTAAAAGGTGCTTTTATGAGATCGTTAGTCGAAGAAATCATTTATGACAAAGATAATAAAAGACTGCTATTCCATCTATATATCTCAAACCCCTTATAAATCAGGGGTTTGACAATATACAGGATAAGAATTGGTTAAATATTTTGGTAAGCCAGAGCAAGCTCACAAACATATTAAATCAGCAGATAATTTATACCTTTAGACTTTCTAGAATTAATTAGGGATTAAAAAGGATCATGTGCAGCATTGCAGATTCATTGCCTACATTTTTGTACGAATGAATGGTATCGGCTCTAAATCGTATGCTTTCACCATTTGCAACTATAAACTTTTGACCGTCGGAATAAATCTCAATTTTACCAGTGAATATTGTAATAAATTCAGTGGTTCCCTTTAAATGTGGTTCAGATTCCCAATAACTGCCCTTGTCTAATTCCAGATAATATACTGCGAATCTGCGGTTCTCATTGTCTGGGAAAATAGAATAGTTTTTTACCTTTCCTCCATCTTCAAGTAAAGGCTGTATTTCCGATGTTTTTACAATCTCATATAGGCACTTTGGACGAATTGTTAAAGCATCAAATGGCACTTTCATTCCGTTTGAAATTTTCCACAATGTAGAAATAGTCGGATTTCCGTCACCACGTTCAATTTGTGCAAGCATACTTTTACTAACGCCGCTTAACTTTGCAAGCTCGTCCATACTTAACTTCTTATTTTCACGCAGCCGCCTAATATTTTTGGCAACTATCATATTCATTGAATCCAAAAAAAATCGCCCCTCTCTATTGACAATATAATGCACTGGATGTATTATTATATCGTACAGATACAATATAATGTTCATTTTGTACCATTATACAATTTTGATTCAGGTTTGTAAAGAGGAATGACGCTATATTTATGATGTACATAGGCTATATCCTTCTAATTATCATACTTATAATTTTCATAAGTGGTTATTAATCACTGTTGAAGTAGAAAGAGGTTCATATGTTCCATTTATATGATTTTTTGATTTATTGTTTTATTACGGCTTACACTCCAGGTGCAAATAATCTGCTTTCCATGAGCAATGCAATAAGGTTAGGATTCCGTCGGAGTGTTCCCTTTAATCTCGGAATACTGGTAGGATTTGCAGTCATTATGTCTGTTTGTACCGCCTTTAGTGCAACACTTTATTCGTACCTCACCAAGATAAAAATTGCAATGCAGATATTAGGCGCTGCTTATATGCTATACCTTGCGTGGAAAGTTTTGAAAAGTTCTTCCGAGTTAAATGCTGACGGTGGCAAAGAAGCCCGCTTCCTTTCAGGCATGTTATTGCAATTTGCAAATCCTAAAATTTACATTTATGCAATTACCGCTATGTCGCTTTATATCTTGCCGGTCTGTCATTCTGTTTCGGCATTGATAGCATTTACTGTCATACTCTCGTTAATTGGTGCTTCCAGTTCTTTTATATGGGCTTTGTTTGGATCGGCATTTTGTAAATTCTTCTCTAAACATACTAAGCTGGTAAATACCATTATGGCTCTTTTGCTTGTTTATTGTGCTGCCTCGCTATTTTTTTAAAAGTTACATTGTACATAAATCAAAGGGAATCTGTCCCTTTGAACACATCTTACTGATGATTTCATTGATGCCATACTGCAATTCTGTTGCTGAGTTCTTTTTCCCTGCTTCAATTAGTTCGTTTAATTTCAGGAACAGCTCAGGCATTAATTTCCTGAAGCTTGCCCAATCAGCTCACTGATTGAATATTTCTCATACTTCAGTATATCTTTCAGATGTAATTCGTTCCGTGACCAGGAATCATACTTTTCATACAATAATCCTACTTGACCGTCAGGCAACTCTGTCAGGCAGGAATAGGAATATCCCATTTGAGGCGCATCTACCGCATAGGAGTACTTCCACTCTACCGAATACTTATCTATTCCGATATTTCCGGTATCATTGACAAGCCCAATCCATATTTTCCCGTTCTTACGTCCATTTGTGGCATTTGGCGAAGATAAGATGATTGCCGGCTTCCCGTCTATAGGTTGTGAATAATTAATGACTGATAGCTGTGTTCCATAAGAGGTGGTGCTGATTCCCGGCAGCGGTACTCTGTCGCTCCATGTCTCTCCTCCGTCAATGCTGGTAACTTCGGCAATATAGTTGGAACCTGTTCGCAGATACGTCTTAAGTGAACCATCCGGCATCTCGACAATCTGCGCTTCGGCTGTCGCGCCGCCTGTACGGTTATCCGCCTCCACATAGGTCCAGTTGTCTCCGTGGTCGTCACTGTACATAAACCCAAGCTCTGCTGAAGACTTAGAATATAAAGGCACAAGCAGCCTTCCCGCATTCTCACCTGTAGATATCTGTTTTCCGATACCTGGTCCCACTACCAGGAATTTGGAGACTTCCGGCTTAAAGCTGCTGACAATATTTAAATCTGACCAGCTTGCCCCTTCATCGTCAGAATATCTCATTGCCAGATAGTTGGTCGGGAATGCTTTGAATGCAGAATCTTTATAAAATATGTTCATGTTTACATCAACATCTGTCTTGCTTTCAATTAGATTCGTCCCGCTAAAATTATAATCATACTGCTTACAGGTCAGGTTTGTATCATTCTGGTAAAGATTATATTCTCCATCTACCCGAAACTCTGTTGGCTGGTCGGCAGCATCATTGTATATTACTCCTTTTTCGCGGATCGTGTAGTCATATGTGTTGCCTGCATCCTCATGCCATCTGAGTTTTAGATACTTTTTGCCATTCACTTCTTTAAAGCCAGAGCCTACAGAAGCGTTGGAGCTTCCGATACCCGCGGGCATCAGATCTGCAAACAGGAAAATTCTTTTAGTAACCTTGTCCTCCAGCAATACCGGATCTATATAAGATGCACTTCCCTGGATCTGCACATTTTTCCCTACAGAGTCTCTTGGCCAGTCTATATTTTTAGCTATGTAATCGTCAAACTTAAACGGCAGCGTCGGCTCAGACCATGTATTTCCGCCATCCGTGCTTTTGGCAAAAGCAATATTTATCTTACTTTTTGAATCGTGGGTGCCGCCATACCTTGCGTCAGCAGCAGTGATAACGGTACCTGTGCTTAAAGTCAGCAATGACGGAATTCGGAAGTAATTTGATTCAGTGGCATCCCCGGCATAGAATATATTCTCACCATATGTTGTCACTCCTGTTGCCTGGATCAATTCTTCGTCGGACAGTGCATTACTATATACCTTAACGTCACCAATTGTTCCCCCGAACGAATATGCAATCTGCCCCTGCCTCTTCGTGCCGCCTAACGTAACGTTATCTACACCTGTAATGTCACTGATAAACTTAAACGCGTCTTTATCCAGTGTTGCGAGAAGCTCGCCATTTGCAAATAATCTGTACTGTTTATTTGCTGCATCGGCTTTTAATGCAACCGTATTGAATACCTGTTCGCCTTTATACAGAGCACGCACTGACGCCGGTCTGTCCAATGTATATTTGAAGACACCGTCCGTGTTTCTGAGTTCTATGCCTACGCCGCCAGAGTTTGTTATATAGATGTGGAAATGCCTGTCCTGATTGCCCGTGGTACTGTTCCCTACGCTGAACAGAGACTGGATTCCATTTTCACTTGTTGATTTATAGGATAGGATAATTGTACCCTGGGTCATTGCCTTTACATATTCGGCGCCAGCCTCCTGGTCCAGGCTGTATCCCTGCCCTTCGGCTATATCAACATTGCTCTTTTCCATCAGAATTCCTTCCGGGATTGATGCGCTGCCCTCTTCGGCTGTGGCAACTGTTTCCTGACCGTCATCTATAACGGATATGTCCTCTGTTCCTTGCGTTACCTGTCGCTGTTCCTGATTTTCTTCCGTCGCACATACAACTAAAGGTGTAACCATGACTGCTGATGCCAGTGCGATTGCCATTGCTTTCTTCCCAAATCTTCCCATAACTTACTCCTCCTGATATTTATTCTCCTCTGATACGATTGAGCCCTCTACTATTTCAACAAGTTTCACTTTGCGATCCTCAAGCCTTGATTTTGTGCAGGCATCCGCAGTTGCAATAGCTGCCTTTGCCGCCTCCCCGGTAAGCAGCGGCCTGAATTCATCATCTGCTGATTCCCCATGCATAATTCCATTGAAATATCTCATCTCATTCTTCATAATGCTATGAAGCCACATCGGCGGTTTTTTGCCCGGCTTCCCATACATAATCGCACCATCCATCTCTGTTCCGTGATAAATTCTTGTGCGGTCATCATCTTCCTCCTGAGATTCATGTACTTGGAAATGCTCCTCTTTTCCATCTATTTTCAAAATACCGCCACATTCGCACATGTCAATGCGGATTGCTCCCTTTGTCCCCTGGATCAGGACATAATGCTCCGGCCAATGGAATGCTGAGCCCCACTCCAATATGGCATAGCGGCTATCCTCATATTCCATGTTCACAAACAGCATATCATCTTCATCGCCAAACTCATCGCCCTGATGAGCCGCATTTCCCCCTGTCATGGTTACTGTTTTCGGCATCCCGCCCATGAGGAATTGCACACAGTCAAGTTCATGGATGTGATGGTAGAGATGCCCGCCTGATTTCTCCCTGATTTTCTTCCATGATATGGATGCCTGCGCTTCTTCCCATCCATTTCTCGCGGAATGACAGTACAGCACCTTTCCTATTACACCATCATTGATTAATTTTTTGGCATGACGCACGCCCTTAAAAAAGTTCATGACATGCCCTGCCATAAATTTTACTCCATTCTCCAAGCACGCCTTTACCATCTCATCGCAGTCCTTGTAGCTTAGTGCAATGGGTTTCTCACAAAATACATTGACTCCATGCTGTGCTGCCTTGATAACCGGCTCTTTATGCAGGTAATTGGGAGTCGCTACTATGACAGCATCTACATCATCACGGCTGTAGAGGGCATCCAGATCGGTCTCCACATCACATCCTAGCTCAGCTGCCACTGTCTGAGCATTTACCGGGTCCAGGACAGCTGCAATTTTAGTTCCTTCAGCTTCCTTCAAAATACGGCCCAGCTCTGCCCCGAAATAACCTGTTCCTACTATTGCATATCCTATTGTTTTCATATTTATAATGACCTCCTTAAATGTCGAAATAAGTAAACGTTCCGAACAGGACTGTGCATTTACTTTACAGTCCATGCGAAAATAATCAATCAGCTATAGACCCCATCGCCAAAGGCGTTTTTCATGGGCTTGCAGGCGTGTCTGTTCATGGTCCTGACAGATACTGAAATTATTTTACGGCTCCGTCCGTCATGCCGCCTGCAATCTTGTTCTGTATAAACATAAAAAATAATACCGATGGTACAACTACCAGCGCAGATGCAGCCATCATGTCACCCCAGTTTAATATCTCGGAACCCTGGAGGGATTTTAATGCTACGGATACCGTCATTTTGTCTGTACTGTTAATCAGAATCAAAGAGTATAAGAATTCATTCCACGCATTAATAAATGTATAGATAGCAGTAGCTACTATTCCAGGCATTACGAGTGGAAGCACAATCCTTGAAAATATCTGAAACTTATTCGCGCCGTCCACCCTGGCAGACTCTTCTATCCCCAACGGTACCGTCTTAAAGAATCCCACCAGCATCCATACAGCATAAGGCACGCTGAAAGAAAGATATACGATGACAAGCCCTACTCTCGTATTCATAAGCCCCAGCTTTGCCATAACCAATGAATACGGGATTGCCAGTAAGATTGGTGGAAACATGTAGGTAGTCACAAGTGCCTTGGACATAATGGACCCAAGCTTTGGAAAAAAGCGCACGATCCCATAAGCTGCCATTGATGAGATAATAATTGCAATGCATGTGGTAGATAATGCAATAATCACGCTGTTTCCGATATTTGCAGCAAACTTAAGGTCATTTATCACATGACTGAAATTTTCCAAGGTAAACTTAACCGGCAAAAACCGTGTGGGGTTTGCAGTCATATCGCCTGAGGATTTTACAGAGCACAGCAAAACCCAAATCAGGGGAAAGAAAGCAATAAGGGACAGGATAATGAGATAGATATGGCAAAAAAAATTGCCGGTTTTAGTCTTCTTGTTAGTCATCACTTATCCTCCTTTTCCCATTTTCCGATAATTGTAAAATATACCACACACACAAGCAGCAAAAACGAAAGTAGCAGCATCGTAACTGCCGATGATTTACCCAGAAGCTTCGTACCCCAGCCCATGTTATAAGCATAGATTGGCACGGTTGTAGTCGCATTGGCAGGCCCGCCTCCTGTCAGAAGATAAATCAGGTCAAAGTTATTAAATATCCAGATTGTACGCAACACAACCAACAGACCTACCACAATCTTGATATGCGGAACTGTTATCAGCCTAAACTGCTGCAGTTTAGACGCCCCGTCAATCTGAGCTGCCTCATACTGGTCTTGCGGGATTGTCTGCAGGGCAGAGAGTACATTTACCATGATCATGGGCACACCGAACCACACATTGATAAATATCAGTGTTAAAAACACCAGGTTGCTGTCACTTAAGAATTGTGGAAGTTCGCTGCAGATCCCTGCTTGCACAAGAAAATTCGGCAAAAAACCTGAAACACCGTTAAGTATCCATTTCCAGGAAAGTGCTATAACAATGGATGGGAACGCCCATGGAATAATCATTAATGTTCTGTAAATACCTTTGCCTATTTTAACACGGTTGATAGCCAACGCTGAAGTAAAACCTATGAATAACTGCCCTGCCAGAGAAGCAGCCGTCCAAAGAATGGATGTCAGGAATGCCTTATAAAAATTAGGATCTGACAGAACTGCTTTGTAATTGGCACCCCCTATAAAATCATAGGATGCCTTGATTAGATGTTTTGTCGTCAGGCTGTAGTATAAGCTCGAGAATATAGGATATACCAGAAGCAGCCCGACAATAATCAGTGCCGGGAGAACGAAAACCCAGCGGGCATAATCAAATTTAACCTTTCTTTTCACAATAATTTGCCGCCTTTCTTTTACTATCCGGGATTGCCCTTCCTTGTATTTATGAATCACAGTGATGGCCGGGCATCCCCTGCTTTATTCCCACGAAGGTTCAATTCAGGTGTACATGCTCGTCTGTACATTTGATGACTGCCCGTGGGGTATTTAACTTTACTGTATAGAACTGAACACCTCATTTAACTTATCTTCTGCAGTTTTTGCAGCTTTTTTCACATCTGTTCCATTCGTAATAATGTCCTGGAACATGCTTTCAATGATTCCCTGGGACGTCAGCAGGCCAGCCTCTACGCTTGGGCCTTTTTCAAAGCCGATTGCTGTTCCCATGTCCATTGTCTTTGTAATGACATCTACTGCATTTGAGAACTTCTTAACGGTCTCATTTTTCTGATACTCCGGCGTGTCGGAAATTCCGGTAATAGATGGCAGCATACCTACCGGCGTCGCCTCCAGAAATTTCATATATGTATCCTTGTCATATAGCTTCTTGATGAATGCCTTGCAGATTTCGGGATGTTCTGAGTTCTGCCAAACCACCATAGGAATGTTGGAAGTCTCAGCCCCATAATCTGGGTCATCTGCGTTAATCTTAGGCAGCATTGCACAATCAATCTGGTCTGATAATTCCGGAGAGTTTGTCTCCACGCCGCCAATCTGGAAGCCAGAGTTAAAATCAAATGCTGTCTTTCCCTGATAGAACAATGTAGCCTGGTCTAATACAGCATAGTTCACGGAATCCTTCGGAGAACAATTCTTATAAATATCCAGCCAGTAATTAATACCGTCAATTGCCAGGTCACTTGTTAAATCTGCCTTTAGGTCATCTGTGAGAAGGCTTCCCCCGCCACTTCTTACATAGAAGTTCAGGAAACGGGTTCCCATCAGGTCATTGGAGCCGCATGGGAAAGAACATCCATATACGCCATTTTTTGTCAGGGCTTTTGCCGCTTCTGCAAATTCTTTCCAAGTCTTGGGCACTTCAAGACCGGCTTCCTTAAGCAAGTCTTTTCTGTACCACATAACCTGTGCATGTGAATAGAGGGGCAGGGAATAACAGGATCCGTCCTTTTCCCCCTCCGAAAGTGCCGATTCTGAGAATCTGTCCCTGCCGATTTCATCGATCAGGTCATCCACCGTAACCAATGCCTCTGCATCCATCATCTCTACTACGTGACCGGGAAGCGCGGTGCTCATGTCAGGAACATTCCCTGAAGCCAAGCCTGTTGTCCACTTTGTATAAAAGTCACCCCAGGAAAATGTTTCGATTGTAATTTTAACTCCTGGATTCTCTTCCATAAACTGATCCGCGGTTGCTTGAATTACGTCAAGACGCTGCCCCTGTGTGAAAGAATGCCAGAAGGTAATGTCACCTTTCATTTCACCTGAAACATCTGCTGTTTTGGAATCACTTTTATTGTCTCCCTGCCCGCATCCTGAGAGAATACTGGACACCAGCATTGTGCCTATCAGCAAAATAGCCAATTTTCTTTTCATAAATAACTCCTTCCTTGACAAAACTGTTTTTAACTGTTTTAGATTTAATAATGACGTCATTATTTTGTTGGTTATGTATTTATGTTAAACTATTTTTTTATGCATTTCTACCGACCACAGGTTCAATAATAGCACTACGCACTTATTTTTTAATAAGATAATACATAATGTTCAGTTCAGGGCTGTCCTGTTTTGCCCTAAAAAACAAAAGGCACAGAGAACAGTTTCCTAAATTCTTAAACTGTTCCCCGTGTCTTAATAATAAAAGGTGAATTCTGTTCTGTATCGTGATTGGATATTCATGTGCCTGGCTGGTGCAATGAATCTCCAATCACGCCCTATCCTTCCTTTGCTACTTTCCTGTACTGGTTTGGTGTAAATCCAAATGCAGCTTTAAATTTCCTGATAAAATAATTTGTATCTTCGTAGCCAACATCATAGGCTATCTCATTGATATTTTTATCACTTAACAGCAGTTTCCTCGCTGCTGTTGTAAGGCGGATTTCCCTTACATATTCCATTGGTGTTTTTCCCGTATTATCTTTAAACAAACTGCTGAATCTCTGCTTGCTTAAGGATGCCAACTTTGCCATTTTCTCAGGGGTATATTTCTCTGTTGGATTTAAAATAATGTAATCCACTACAATCTGCACCCTAGAATCCATCTGCCTGCTTACCTTACGCTCTCGGCTTTTCAGCTTTTCTATATCATAGTCTTCGCTGCCAAGTTCACCGACTTCCTTTTCAATATGCTCCCCTCTCAGAGATAATGAGCCTATCAGCAGATCCAGATAACCACGCACGAAGAACTTTCTGGCGATGTGATCTGATTTTACCCATTTATATATCTCTTTAAAATATATATCCTCACCCTGATTATTAGTTATCCTATGTATTCCATAGTATTTCTTAAGCATATCTTCGCTTTCATAAAGAACTGAAGCAGCAAAACGAATGCTGTAGAATTCAAAACTGTCTGTGATTGCCTGGCAGGACATTATAGATCCACTTGGGATATATACTATCTGATTTTCCTCTACAACCACTTTCTCATCATCAATACATAACTCAGCTTTTCCTTTTACTATATAACGGAACATATTATATGGTATCATGGATTTCGGATAAACCCACGTAGACCCCATAGAATATAGGCCTATATACAAGAATGTAAACCTTATATTATCAATTGCTGGCATTTCTTTCTCCCCTTCCTACTACAATATATTTATGGTTATAGTACCTTACAGTCAGGTCTTTATCCATCTTGTCGCTTAAGTTGTTATAATGATGGAGCAATCGGTATATCGGCAACCTTCCCTGGACTTCACTTTCATAGTGTAAATGGCTGCTTCCTGATAACTTTACAGACTGCACATGTTCATATATATGATTACTTAGTCGGTGTAACCAAGATATTGATTCCTGATAACTGCAAAACCGCACTTGTTCATATGGTTGGATGTACACAGGAATTAAATCATGTATATCACGAGATGACGAGACATTACGGAACTGACATCATTCCTGCCAGAGCGCAACTGAGCAATCCAAGAAAAAACAACAGAATTCAATCAGAGATGAAGAACTGCCATTACGGGCTCATCTACCTACTATCCCTTATGAACTGGCGGAATGGAAAGAAGCCACCGTTCAGTACAATTCTCACATATGTGTAGAAAAATGTAATTATAACATATATATGCGAAAGCTACAAGAAGGTCTGTGCAATTCAATTCAGCGGAGTATTCTGCACGCATTGCTTTGCATCAATATTTTTCTGAACTTTAAAAAGGCATACAGCATTAGCTATGTACCTTCCCTTTTAAATCAGGGGTTTAAGACATTATATGTTACAACTATACGGTGGACCTGATGGTGAAATGGGTGCATCTATGAGATACCTTTCCCAGCGTTTCACAATGCCCAACAGAAAAGCAATGGGCGTTTTAAACGATATCGGAACAGAAGAACTGGCACATTTAGAGATGGTGTCTACGATTGTTCATCAGTTAACGAAAAACCTGTCAATGGAAGAAATTGAATGCTCAGGTTTTGCACCTTACTACGTTGACCATACGGTGGGGATCTGGCCTCAGTCTGCCGGAGGAGTTCCTTTTAATGCATGTGAATTCCAGTCCAAAGGAGATCCGATCACAGACCTCCACGAAAACCTTGCTGCAGAACAGAAAGCAAGAACTACCTACGATAATATTCTCAGACTCGTAAAAGATCCTGACGTAATTGATCCAATTCGTTTCCTGCGTGCAAGAGAAGTCGTTCATTATCAAAGATTCGGCGAAGCACTTCGTACTGTTCAGGATGAACTTGATTTTAAGAACTTCTACGCATTTAATCCGTCTTTTGATATGCCGGCAAAATGCAGTTGTGATTCCTGTAAATAATAAATGTGAGGGGCGGTCCATCCGCCCCTCTTCATTTGCCAGGGCAGTACATCTTTCCCTCTTATTTGCTGGTGCTCTGCTCTTTGCAGTGAATGGAAAATGTCTGACAAGTACTAAAAATTGTCAGATTCAAATTATCAGATTTATAGTTTGCTGCTTGCAGTGATCGAAGTTTAATGATATGATTTTATGCATATAACGCAAAGATGATAAGAAAAGGTGAGTCTATGGACATTAATATCGAAAAAGGAAACTTAAAATATTTAAGTGAATGTGAAGATGCACTCTTAAAATCCGAATTAGGAAGAAGATACTTCTCTAATGTAGGAAGCGGCAAGCGTGCTGTTTTAGAGGGGTTAGAACAGGGAAACCTGTATATTGCTTTAGTTAACGAAGAATGTGCAGGGTTTATATGGTACATACCGAAAGGTGCCTTTCATAGTTTCCCCTATTTGCATATAATTTCAGTAAAAGAGGAATACAGAGGAAAAGGAATTGGTAAAAAATTAATGAATTATGTAGAACAGTTAGTGTTTGCTTACACTGAAAAAATTTTTTTGGTTGTAGCTGACTTTAATCTATCTGCAAAGCACTTTCATGAGAAAAATGGCTATCTGCAAGTAGGCGAAATACCAAACCTTTATAGAGCGGGAATAACGGAATATCTGATGATGAAAGAAAAACCAACTCACCAAGCAAACTTATAATTTAAAAGGGAGTTAAAAGATATGCTAATAATTGAAACAATTATACTATGTTCTGTGTTTTGGGGAATCTGCTACATCAATACAGGTAATGATGAAAAAAATATAAAATATTATTCATCTTATCAAGATGAAATACAACGTATGCTAAAGAACAATTCAAAACTCTCATCGAAAATCAAGACTTCCTCACCGCTTCTCTCTTTTGTCTCAAACATATTAATATATGGTGTTGTTCTCTTTCTTTTTGGCTTAATGATCCGGCAAGACGGATTTATATCTAATTTTATTAATATGTTGATTTTAGGACAAATTTTAAATGCCTTTGACTTTTTTATCATTGATCTGGTATGGTGGAGAAATTCTAAACGAATTAGATTTTCAGAAATTGAGAATGATCCAGTTTTATATCATAGTTCAAAAAAACACTTTATTTCGTTTTTAAAAGGTGTTGTGCTTTTCTTTTTGACTGCCATGATTGACGGCTTTATATTGGGGTTTTGCTGATAAAGACGCTTTGTGGATTTTAGGTAGTGTCCGGAAAGATTGGAGTAGGAAAATTGCATGGACTCCGTCAGCTTAACGCAGAACTGGTATTTTCTAA
>OKVW01000916.1_pt1 | contig 14302 bp, 16 predicted proteins | sample 1606991 | NCBI WGS metagenome assembly OKVW01 (sample SAMN03281021, study PRJEB24777) | human gut metagenome | isolation source: fecal sample PR177 from 1 month old male Malay infant, vaginal delivered...
GAGAACACAGTGGGCATGACCTGGCCTCTGCCAAATGTGGATGAGACCAAACGGCTGGTGGAGAAGGCCGGGGGTAGAATGGCCATGATGGCCATTGCGCCGGAGCTGCCGGGCGCATATGACGTGATCCGGTATCTGCACGCACAGAACATCAAGGTGGCCTGCTGCCACACCAAGGCTCATTCAGAGGAAATCTATGCCGCCCAGAAGGAAGTGGGCCTGGATATCGCCACCCACCTGGGCAACGGGATGCAGGGCATACACCACCGCAATGTAGGCGCTTTAGGCGCGCTGCTTCTGCTGGATGATATCAATTATGAAGTGATCACAGACTTAAACCACATCTGCGCGGATATGCTGAAGATCATGTTCCGCCTGCAGCCCTATGAGAAATTCTGCCTCATATCAGATTCCAACTACATAGCGGGCCTTCCTGCGGGAACCTACATCCGCTATGACCGGGAAATGTTTGCAGACGAAAAGGGCTTGATCTTAAACTCCGACGGCCGGATCTGCGGCAGCGGAAAATGGGTGCTGAACAACATCGGACAGCTGGTTAACCATGTGGGCGTGCCTGTGGAGGAAGCAGTTAAAATGGCCTCCTTAAGCCCGGCCCGTTTCCTGGGAATCCAGGAAGAGACCGGCTCCATCCGTGAAGGCAAGCGTGCGGATCTGATGTTCGTGGACCGGGATTTTGTATGCCAGAGGACCTATGTGGGCGGAGAACTTGCATTTGACCGTTCTGCTGAGTCCATGGAACAGATATTTAACCAGGAAGCCCTTAAGCGGAGAGTACAGGAATAAGCATTTCCTGACCAGGCCGGAGCGGCCGGCATTACAGCCGTACCGCCCGGCTTCTGCGCATAATTTATATCACAGGAGGAATCAAAAATGATTAAACTGTTCAGAATTGACGAGCGGCTGATTCACGGCCAGATCGCCATCAAATGGTCCCGCCACACCGGCGTGGACAGCATCGTGGTAGCCAACGACCGGGCCGCGGACAACGTGATGATCCAGAAGTCTTTAAAAATGGCGGCTCCTCCTGGAATCAAGACGGTTATCAAGTCCCTGGATGCAGCGGTTGCCACCTTAAATGATCCAAGGTGCCAGCCCTTAAAGGTGCTGGTGCTGGTCAACAGCCCCCAGGATGCCCTGGAGATGGTACGCCGGGTAGAGGGCATCCCCTTCATCAACATCGGCAACTACGGCCGGGTGGCCCCCAAGAAGCCGGGCATGGACCGGGCCCGGTTTGACAACAACCTGTACTGTGATGAGGAAGAGGTCATGCAGTTCAAGGAGCTGATGGGCTGCGGCCTGGACTGCATTTACCAGACCACACCCGAAGAACAGGCAATCGCTCTCAAGAAGCTGATTCCCATGGATTAAGGGGGATCTGAAGATGAAGTTAATCGTACAGTCCGATGATCTGGGCATCACAGAGGCCGTGAGCTGCGGCATTGAGAAGGGCATCAGGGACGGGGTGGTGACCTGCACCGGCCTGTTCAGCAATATGCCGGCGGCAGCCTTCGCAGCAGAGCTGATCCGCCCTTATCCCCAGGTATGCCTGGGGCAGGACATCAATCTGGTGGCAGGCAGCCCCTGCGCCGATCCCGGCCTCATTCCCAGCCTGGTACAAAAAGACGGCTCCTTTAAAACCTCCGGCATGCACAGGCAGCAGGATGCGCAGGACGGCAATCAGGACCATGTGGTCTACGAAGAATGCCTGATAGAGGTAGAAGCTCAGATCCGGCGTTTCCTGGAACTGACCGGCAAAAAGCCCGAGTATCTGCATGGCCATTCCTACAGCACCCCAGCTGTCTGGAAAGCCATGGAGACCATGGGAGAGCGCTACGGCATTCCCCTTGTAAAAAACATGCTGGCCAAATATGGCGCCGTGCGCCTGGGCAGCAGCTGGAATAAAAAGCCCTTCCCCCTGGAAGAGCAGATGTCCGCTGACCCTATGGGCTGTATTCTAAGCGACAGGGAATTTGTAAAGAACCCGCTGGGCTTCATCGGGACCCACTGCGGATACATAGATGACAATCTGTTTCAAGTGTCCACCTACACCCTGATCCGCACCCGGGATCTGGCCGCAGTTATCAGTCCCCGGATGAGACAGTGGCTGCAGGATAACCAGATCCAGCTGATCAGCTACCGCGATCTGATATCACAGGAAGGAGCATCTGAACATGCTTAAATTTTTTCTATCCTCCCACGGCCATCTGGCCAGCGGAATCAAAAGCTCCATCAATATCCTGCTGGGCAGCAGTAACAGCCTCACCGTTTTTGATGCCTATGTAGACGAGAAAACCCTGGAAGAGGAGTTAAACGCCTTCTACAGCAGCCTGTCGCCAGATGACCAGGTGATTTTACTGTCGGACATGTACGGCGGCAGTGTAAACAGTATTATGTATACATTCCTGGACCGCCCCAATACTACGCTGGTGGCCGGGGTCAACCTGGCGCTGGTGATCGGATTGGTCATCAATGAAGGGCCGCTCTCCAGGGAAGCCATTGAACATGTGGTGAATCAGAGCCGGGAGGCGGTGCGGATTGTGGAACCGGAAGGTACGGATGAGGCCGCAGATGAGGATGAGTTGTTTTAATCAGAGGGGCAGCACCTGTGTTTCATGGGCGCTGCCCCTCTATAACCAATTACCAGACCATTTCCAGGTTAATATCAAGAGGCGCCCTCATGTGCAGGATCGTAGCCTCATACGCCTTATGAGGGCTGCCCTCGCAGATGGCCTCATAAATACCGCGGTGTTCATCCAATGTATGGAGCATCCGCCCCTCCCGCTTCAGCGAGTAGCACGCCAGCTTCTTGATCTTATGCATGTACTGGCTGAAAATCTCCATAAACGCTTCATTGTCGCTGTGGGACACCAGCAGATTGTGAAAATGCTGGTCCTCCGTGGAAAATGCCTCCACATCCTGTGTTGTCTCATAGATCTCTTCCTGCAGGTCCAGGGAAGCCTTCAGCTCTTTTATCAATTCACGGACCGTATCTGACTGGTTGTCCTCCGCCACCTTTCTGGAGCAATACCCTTCAATCGCAGATCTGATCTCATATGTCTCCATAACATCACGCTGAGTCATCTTATGAAGTACAAACCCCTTGTTGGGAACAATATCAATCAGCCCCTCCTGATACAGGCGGTGCACTGCATCCCGCACCGGAGTCCTGGAGATCCCAATCTCCAGAGCCAGCTTGGACTCTGAATAGATGTTGTTATAGTCCATTTTCTGATCTAATATCAGATTTTTAACATATTCGTAGGCCTGCTGCTGCAGCACCTTAAAATTACCTTCGCGCATAGGTTTAATTCCTTTATTATTATGATAACTTTAGAATACTACATTAAAGGGCCAGCGTCAACGATATTTGTAAATACAGAAATATCAATTCGCACATTTTTAGATATATCGCACAATTTATACATTTAAAAACCAGCATTTCGCCAAAAATTATCTTGTGTATTGACTTGCATACCGGTATGTAATAGTATAATATCAACAGTTGCATACCGGTATGTAACACAATAAAATGGAGGCGTAAAAACTATGATTGGATTTATCGGACTGGGAATTATGGGCAGGCCCATGGCAAAAAATATGCTCTCGGCAGGCGAGAAGCTGCTGGTCTATGACATCAACCCGGCGGCGGTGGAGGAGCTTAAGGCACTGGGCGCGGAGCAGGGCAGCCTGGAAGAGATCGGAAGAGCGTGCGATATCATTTTTACCATACTCCCCAATGGGGCAGTGGTTAAGCAGGTCATTCTGGGAGAAAATGGAGTTCTCCCCAGCCTTAAGGCCGGAAGCATTGTATGTGATATGAGCTCCGTAACTCCAACTGAATCCGCTGCCATGGGCGAGGCACTGGGAAATGCCGGCGTGGGCTTCGTGGATGCGCCGGTCAGCGGAGGGGAACCGGGCGCCGTGAACGGAACTCTGGCATTTATGGCAGGCGGCAGCCAGAAGGATTTTGACCGTCTGATGCCCTATTTTGACATCATGGGCTCCTCGGCTCTCCTGATCGGCGGGACGGGAAGCGGCTCTGTGACCAAGCTGGCCAACCAGGTCATAGTGAATATGACTATTGCCAGCGTGTCTGAGGCCTTTGTCCTGGCTGCCAAGGCGGGCGCTGATCCACAGAAGGTATTTGATGCCATCAAGGGCGGACTGGCCGGCAGCGCGGTGCTGAACGCCAAGATTCCCATGATCATTGAGCGCAACTTTAAGCCCGGCGGCAAGATCTCCATCAACCACAAGGACATCAAAAACGTGCTGGCCACTGCCCATGACCTGGATGTCCCCATGCCATTCACAAGCCAGCTGTTCGAAATCATGCAGGCTTTAAAGGTCAGCGGCCATATGGAAGATGACCACGGAGGCATTGTCCAGTATTTTGAACAGCTGGCAGACGTAGAGGTCAAAAAGAAGGGGTGAAACAATGCGTGTTGTTAAAACGATAAGTGCGGATATTCTGAATGCATTCCCTCCTGTGGACGTGGAGGAAGCGGAGCGGCAGCTCCAGGAGGAGGTGAAGAACAACAGACGGAAGATCGTGGTGCTGGACGATGATCCCACCGGTGTACAGACCGTACATGATGTGTCCGTTTATACCAATTGGAGTGAGGACAGCATTGAACAGGGCTTTGCTGAGGAGAACAAGCTGTTTTACATCCTTACCAATTCCAGGGGCCTGACGTCAGATCAGACCGCCCGGATTCACAGGGAGATTGCAGAGACAGTATCCCGGGTATCCCGCAGGACAGGAACGGACTTTATGATCCTCAGCCGCAGCGATTCCACCCTCAGAGGCCATTATCCATTGGAGCCGGAGCTGTTAAAAGAGGTGGTGGAGGCGGAGACAGGCATCACCATAGACGGAGAGATCCTCTGCCCCTTCTTTAAGGAGGGCGGCCGTTTTACCATTGACAATATCCATTACGTGAAATACGGCGACAGCCTGGTTCCGGCCGGTGAGACGGAATTTGCCTCAGACCAGACATTCGGGTATCAGTCCTCAGACCTGCGGGACTACGTGGAGGAGAAAACCGGTGGAAGATACAAGGCGGATCAGGTGACCTGCATTGACCTGAAGGATCTGCGCTCCATGAACCTGGCCAAAATTGAACAGCAGCTTAAAGATGTCCATGGCTTCAATAAAATAGTAGTCAATGCCATAGATTACGTGGATATCAAGATCTTCTGCATTGCCCTCTACCGTGTGATGAGCCAGGGCAGGCACTTCATGTTCCGCACCGCGGCCGCCCTGGTCAAGGAACTGGGCGGCATATCGGACCAGCCGCTGCTCACCAGGGAACAGATGATCCGAAACGATACCCAAAAGGGCGGAGTCATTATCGTGGGTTCCCATACACACAAGACCACAGAACAGCTGGAAGAGCTGAAAACCCTGGATCGGATTGCCTGCGTGGAGTTTAACTCAGATCTGGTGCTGGACGACAGCGCATTTGAGGAGGAGACGACAAGAGCGACCCTGGCCATTGAGGACATATTAAAGCAGGGCAAAACAGCCGTGGCCTACACCAGACGCCGTCTGCTTGTTGTGGAGAACAACACAAAGGAGGAAGCACTGGTCCGGTCCGCCAAAATATCAGAGGCCGTGCAGTCCCTGGTGGCGAACCTTAACACAGCGCCCAGCTTTATCATTGCCAAGGGCGGCATCACCTCCAGCGATATCGGCACCAAGGCCCTGGCCGTACAGCGCGCCAATGTAATGGGCCAGATCTGCCCGGGAATCCCCGTGTGGCAGACCGGAGCAGAGAGCAGGTTCCCGGACACTCCCTACGTCATTTTCCCGGGAAATGTGGGGGAGCGGGGGACATTAAAAGAAGCAGCAAATATACTAATGGGGACAGTTTAATTCAAACGAAGGGGCGGGTATACAAATGAAGTTGAACCGAACATTTTACGCACGGTTTTTAGTTATTTCCATCATTATCTGCATGATATCCATGATTGGGTCCACGCTTGTTAAAACAAACTTTGGCAGTATCGAGACGTCTGATTTCAGCATTCTCGACAGCAAAGGCAATACCGTGGCCTGCACCATGTACAAGCCGAAGGCAGCCACGCCTGAGAATCCGGCTCCCTGCGTGGTCACCCTCCACGGCAGCTATAACGGCCGCGAGAGCCAGGAGTCCGTCTGCCTGGAGCTGGCAAAACGTGGTTTTGTGTCCATCACCATGGACTGTGACGGCCACGGGGATTCCTCCAATTATAAGGACAATCCCATGGATGCATTCTTTTTAGTAACCGCCAACCCGGGAAGCGATTTCGCGGACATCACCACAGCACCCACCTCCGGCATGGCCGACGTGGTGGAGTATGTTTACAACAACCTGGCCTTTGTGGACAGGGATCACATCGGCATCACCGGCCACTCCCTGGGCGCTAAGACCACCAATGCCTGCTACGCATACTATAAGCTTCAGGAGTATTTCGGCGGGGTCAACAAGGTAGCCGCAGTGTTCCTCATGGGCAACCAGCAGCTGGCTGTAAAGGGCGCCTGGCTGGACCACTTAAACTATGATCCGGACAATGTGCCTGACAGCGGCGATGAGATACCCCTGTACTATGATGTGGACTACGGCGTGAGCGGGGCTACATTTGACGAGAACAACTACACCACGGAGGCAGGCGGTCCCTGGAACTTCTACCGTTCCAACAATGCCCGGACCTTTGTCAATGAGCTGGACAATTACAGCCTGGCTGAGAGTGAATCCGTGGAGGTGGGCAAGATCTATAAGGGGACCGTCCAGGGATCTGACGACGAGTACATCCGCGTACTCTACCAGCCCCATGAGATCCACATGCTGAATCCCTATTCACCGGCCACCACGAAAAATGCCGTGGATTTTTTCCAGAATGCGTTTGAAGCGCCTGCGCCAATGGACAGCGGCAGCCAGACCCTGCAATATATGCAGATATTCAATGCCATCGGCTTAGTTGGATTCTTCTGCGTGATTTTCTCTGCCTGCTGCCTTATGCTGACCACCGGATTCTTTAAGGGTCTGCTGGTCCAGTCGCCATCCGACGTTTACAGACCGGCTCCGCCCAATACCACCTTTGCGGCTGTTATGTACTGGTCCTTCATGATCCTTGGGTCCCTGATTCCCATTTTCTATATGATGAAACTGGCTATGTGGATCGGAGGCCATAAGGGAGAGACCTTTGCCTCCCGCAGCCTGTTCGGGACCAGAATCTGGCCCCAGGGACTTATCCTGGAACAGGGCATCTGGGCTGCCAGCGCAGGTCTGCTGACCTTTGTACTGTTCTCCATCCGGTACTATCTGTCCAGGAAGAAGGCCGACATCCATCCATCCCAGTGGAACATGGCCATTGACCGCAAAAATCTTGGCAAGACAGTGCTGCTGGCCATCTGTTCCGTGGCCACAGGATATGCGTTGGTGGGCGTAGGCTCCTACTTCTTCGGCGCTGATTTCAGCCTCCTCAACTATGTAGTGAGATGGCCCGCCAGGGATGCCTTCTTAATCTCCCTGCGCTACATGCTTCTCTTCGGCCTGTTCTACTTTGGTAACTCCTTTACCCAGAATATCGGCCGCATGATCAGCACCCGCAAAGAGTGGGCCAATACCCTGCTGATGTGCTTTATCAACTGTTTCGGCCTGCTGGGACTGTGGATCTATCAGTACAGCACCTTCGCCAAGGTGGGCAGCGTTCCACTGAACAGCGCAAGGGTTATGCAGACCTGGAATTTCTTTATCGTACAGTGCCTGTGCACGGTGATTAGCCGCAGATTGTATCTAAAGACCGGCAAGATCTATCTGGGTGCCCTGATCAATACCATTATGTTTACTTTGATCGCGTGTGCTCATACGATGACGCTGGCTTGCAGCAATTGGTGGTTCTGATGTATCAAAACGGGCAGCCGCATAATGCAGCTGCCCGTTTTTAAGTATATATTGTTGTTACAGGTAATTCTTCAGCAGCTCCACCTTGTCCAGTCTCTCCCAGGGAAGATCCAGGTCATTGCGGCCAAAATGGCCGTAGGCTGCGGTCTGTTTGTAGATGGGCCGGCGCAGGTCCAGCATCTTGATGATACCTGCGGGGCGCAGGTCGAACTTGGAGCGGATGATGTCCACCAGCGCGTCGTCGCCCAGCTTGCCGGTGCCGAAGGTATCTACCATGACGGAGGTGGGCTGGGCCACTCCGATGGCGTAGGACAGCTGAATCTCGCACTTGTCGGCCAGTCCTGCCGCCACGATGTTCTTGGCCACGTAGCGGGCCGCGTAGGCTGCGCTGCGGTCTACCTTGGTGCAGTCCTTACCGGAGAATGCGCCGCCGCCGTGACGGGCATAGCCGCCGTAGGAGTCTACGATGATCTTGCGGCCGGTGAGTCCGCTGTCTCCGTGGGGGCCGCCGATGACAAAACGTCCGGTGGGGTTGATGAAGAACTTGGTGTTCTCATCCACCATGTAAGCCGGCAGAAGCGGGTCAAAGATGTACTTCTTCACGTCAGCGTGGATCTGCTCCTGGGTTACGTTTTCATCGTGCTGGGTGGACAGGACTACTGCATCTAAACGGACCGGCTTGTCATTCTCATCGTACTCTACGGTTACCTGGGTCTTGCCGTCAGGACGCAGGTAAGGGAGCGTGCCGTCCTTACGGACGTCCGTTAAACGCTTGGCCAGCTTGTGGGCCAGGGCGATGGGGTATGGCATGTACTCCTCGGTTTCATTGCTGGCGAAACCGAACATCATGCCCTGATCTCCGGCTCCTGTGGCCTCGATCTCCTCATCGGACATTTTGTTTTCTTTGGCTTCTAAGGCTCTGTCTACGCCAAGGGCTATGTCCTTGGACTGCTCGTCTATGGCGGTGATAACGCCGCAGGTGTCGCAGTCAAAACCGTATTTGGCGCGGTCGTAGCCAATCTCACGGATGGTCTCGCGTACCAGCTTCTGGATGTCTACATAGGCGTTGGTGGTGATTTCGCCCATTACAAGGACAAGTCCGGTGGTGGTGGCTGTCTCGCAGGCCACGCGGCTGTTGGGGTCCTGTTCCATAAGTGCATCTAAGATGGCGTCGGATATGGCGTCACACATTTTGTCTGGGTGTCCTTCGGTTACGGACTCGGATGTGAAAAGTCTTCTTTCCATGGGGTGGGTCTCCTTTCGGTGTTGAAAAATTAGTGGGTGGGTGGCGAGCTACGAAAAAAACGTTGACTCAACTGGGCTCGCGGGTCCGCGCGGGGGAACCTCCAAAACGCCTGCGGCGTTTTCTCGGTCGCGTGCATTGTTCCAATGCATGCGACCATGGTCAGATCGGAAATCGGCTGCTCCTGCGAGCAGGGCAGCCGATTTTCGATCTGGCCATGTCTCCGCGCTGTAACTATTTGCATTCACGAAAAAAGTCCGCAAGCAATGCGGACTTGAAATTATTTTTTTCAATTCCTCTTATTGCTCGACCAAGTATGCGGTGCTGCTGCATACTCCTCGCTCAGGTTGGCACCTTCCGGCCCTTTCGCATACGTATGTATACTCAACCGGGGTTGCCGTGACTTCTCAGGCCCTTTGCCTCCATCACTCTGAATAAGGGATATAACGAACTATTCAATTATGTGCAATTTGTGTTACCATCCTATACTAATGCATTTGCAATAGCATGTCAAGTGCAAATCGGGCTCAAATGCATATTTTACACTGATCTGGTGACTGGGCGTTGTATTGGAGCTTTATGGGCTGTCCAATGTCCAGATACTTGTTGCCCCTGTAGGCAGTCTTGGGATCATGGGTGTAGGTCCTTCCATCCACCTCATAGCTGATTATAGGCACAAACCAGGTCTGGGTTCCGGGGGACGCAATCCCCTTGTTGGCGTCATGTTTTACCATAAACTGGAACTCCAAAAATCCAGGCTTTCTGTGGCTGGCTACAACGCCGGTTGTCTCCGCGTTATATTTTGCCATTGATCTCCCCTTCTTCCTTGCTCTGAGCGGCTTTGGCCTGGGCTTCCTCCACCTTGCTGATCATGTATTTGCGGAATTTGAATTCTTCCTCATCCTGCATGCCGATATAGTAGACCCGCAGAATATCCTCATTGTTGAACAGGTACATCTGCTTGGGGTTTATCATCCCCTCGGGATACAGACAGCCGCTGTAATCATAGATCTTGGGGTCCCCGGACTGGGTCTGGATTCTGCCGCAGATCATCAGTTTTTTATCAGCATTTTTTAATAATACCACAGAACCGATGGGTAAAAAATCTTTCATGTTGTATTTCTCCTATTCACAGTTGATTTCTATGCTGTTACTATACACTATTTATGGCTTCATTACCACCCAAATAGGTTGCCTATGCCATTCCAGGCCTCTGCCCCGGCGTTGCTTATGCCATCCCAGGCCGCTGCTCCCGCATTGCCGATGGCATTTCCCATGTCCTCTATGCCCTGGCCGATTTCTGAAAATGTGGGGAAGTCCGCATTGCTCCAGTCCACCTTCAGATCCAGCCCAAGGCCAAGGCCCAGACCGGCGCCCAAGTCCACTTCCACGCCGCCCGTGGTCAATTCTCCTCCCACTTCCACACCGGCGCCTCCGGCCTTCCCGCTGACGCCCAGATCCACTTCAATTCCAAAGATGTTAAATCCGGAGCTGATCTCTCCCTCTGCCAGATAAGCGGAGGCCCCCGCCTTACCCTTTACGCCGTAGATGGCCTCACCGTCGTCGTTCTCGCCCACGCGGCCGATGCCGCCCTCGGCTTCGGCTTTGGCGCTCAGCAGCTTGCCCTCTGCCTTGGAGTGTATATTGTAATCGTCAGTGCCAATTTTCCCGCTGACCTCGCCCTTGGCGGCTGAGGCCTCTGCCTCCGCCTTGCCGTAGATACCCGGCGAAAATTTACCGTCCTTGAACAGGAATGCTTCGCCGGCCGCTGCCGCTCCCGCGCTTAATATGCTGCCCGAGGCCGCGCCCTGGAAGATGCCCCACTGCGCCTCTCCCTCTGCATGGAACAGATGGCCCTCCGCGGAACCGTGAGCCGCAGCGCCTACATTTCCCTCTTTCCAGTCCCAGGCTGCGCCGTAATCGCCGCTTAAAGAGCCGCCCAGAAAATCAGTCTCACCGGACAGGTGCCCGTCGATTCCAATCTGACTGAAGTCCAGCCGCCCGTCCGCGCCCCACACTGCGCCCGACACCTCGCCGGAGTTGATATATGTATCCCACTTGCGTTTATAATCCGTGATCTTCTTCTCCGTGGTCTCATACTGGCGGATGATCCCATCCAGTGTGTTTCCCATGGTATTCATGTTCCGGGACTCTTTATTCAGCGCTTCCGCCGCCCGGTTCAGGATATTTCTGATATTCCCCTCTGATATAATCTTGTAGCGCAGGGAACCTCTGATGCTGCGTATCTCATCTTCCATCCGGTCCAGGGATTTCGCCATATCCCCCATGTTGCCGGACATGGATCTGCACGCCTGCTCCTTGATCGAAAAACCGCTGTTGTCACTCATTGGCTATATGATCCTTTCGATGGTATTTAATTCTTCTCTACCTCCGGCCCAAACTCCTGAAAATACAGATCTGAATCATCCAATTTATAATATTTCCGCTTATTTACCTTCTTCCCGGCCAAGATCTCCAGAAAATCCACAGGATTGTGCCGGATCAGAGCGAGACAGCCCTCCTGTGTTGCCAGAAGCTCCGCCGTTTTCTGACGTAGACGGCGCTTTGTCCCCTTCTCTGTGAGCCACTCGTATACGGTCCAGTTGTCCAGCACCAGAGCGCCGGGCAGCGCTCTCCTGAACGTCTTCAGTGCATCCTGAAAACCGTCATAATGCTTGTGGGAGAACTGGCAGGTCACCTTCTCCCCCGTGATCATCACGAAGCGCAGCTCATAGGGCTGGGTAGGAGAATAGAAGCTGGAAGGCGAATAGGTTCCCACAACAAAGGTTCTCGGCACATACACCCTGTTGAGCTTTAACCAGTATCTGGAGATGGCGATTTTGTTGTCTATGATGTCCAGAGGCCGGAAATCCTGGCTCTTCAGATCCTGAGTCACCCTGCCCTTAAATCTCAGCTTTCTGACAGCGATTTTCATGACTGGCCGTTTTCCGCATTTAAAATGCTTCCGTTAAAATGAGCTTCCTCCTCATCGGAAAAACCGCGATACACCACAGTATCAATCTGCTCATGGTTGAACAGCAGCGTATACTCATCACTGATGTTCCCCTCAGGATATAAGCAGGCCACATAGTCGAACATCTCCCCTGTGTCTGAAGCCAACTGCTTTCTTCCGTAAATCATAATCTTCTTTGTGGCATTCTTCAAAAGCACAATGCTTCCGATTGGTAAATAATCTTTCATCCTGATCCCCTTCTTTCTGCGGCGCTATCCAAAGGCAAATTTCCCAAAGCTGCCAATGAATCCGTTGATGGCCTTTTTAGTGCCCTCCACGGCGTTTTTCGCGCCCTTTCCGATTTCACTGTAGACTGTCTCCAGACCGCTGCTTACCTGGCTGCAGCCTTCATCAATCCAGCCGGCGATGCTCTTCCCGCCGATCTTGATGCCCTCCGCCGCCTTAGTCACGCCCCAGCCGATTACAAAACCGGCTGCCGCGCCCACTACAGTACCCACCACCGGTATGGGAATGGCGGTTCCGATTGCTGCTCCAATCTTGGCACAGCCTGTGGCCACCGCCATTCCGGCCAGCCCTCTGGCCACATCGGTGGTAGCGTCGGCCGCTATCTTGGCCCCGGAAGCGCCGCTTTTGTAGTTTTCGTAAATGTTGGTCCCTGTATTCAGGGCAATACCGGCGTATGCCAGAGCCTTGCCGGCATTTCCAATCAAATCATTTTTCTTAAATTTATACGCCTGGCCGCCAAAATCCTCAAAGCTGTTCTTCCACAATCCCTTATCCCTTATATTGGACAGGAACTTGGCTCCCAGGATTTTAGGGGAGGACCCTGCCGGCGCAAGCCATTTCAGGCCGCTCTGGTTAAATGCGTCTGAGCCGATCTTATAGCGGGTTCCCTTGATATTCTTCAGCAGCTCATCCTTGCTGCGAAGCTCCTTCACACCCTTTATGATATAGTATCCATCCTTTTCCACCACCTGCAGCGCGCCATGTTTAAAGGCGTCCAGAATGTGGGCTGTGGATTTCAGATGGTTCGCCCCGGTCTGCAGGGTACCTAATGCAGAAAGCACCTGGTCCGACATTCCCAGGGCCCCCAGCACCTGATCCTCGCTGCCGGTTATGGTGTTCTCAGCTCTGTGGTAGGTCCGGCATATCACCTCTGCGCCGTGGCTCATCTGCCCCATAGTATGTTCAAGGTTCTCCATGGCGGAGGCAATATTTTTCAGCCGGCTTCCAATCTGGTCTGAGGAGGAGATCTTGCCTCTGAGCCGGTTTTTTACATCCAGCACATCTTCCCTGTACCGCCGGATTTTATCGGCGCAATCTTCCATTTCCGCGCTGGCTGTGTTCATCTTACTATAATATACCTTAAATCCTTCCATACCATCAAGTCCCTCCCCCAAACATTACATGCAAAAATGCGGCAGCCCTCGTTTCCTCCGGCTGCCGCATATCAAAGCCTTTTACAGTACGTTGCCGGACAGCGCGTTGCTGATCTCCTGGCTCTTCTGCTCCGCGGTCTGGTAGGTCTTGGCCATCTGCTGAAGATCGGTCACATGCTCTTTGATCATATTGGACATCTTCTGAATATCATCCTGAAGCTCATTGAACTTATTCTGAAATGCGCTGGAGGCCTCGCCTTCCCAGGCACCGGACATTCCGTGCACCAGATCCATCATACTGGTTGTTAAACTGTTTACCTGTCCCATTGCTGTATTGAATTCCTCAGAAGTGCTGATCAGTTTCTCCGGGGTTACTAATAAACTTCCTGTCATTGCCATAATCGTATCTCCTTTTCCTATTTAAACAAATTGATTGGTTGTATTGTATATTAGAAATTACGTCTGGAAGCGGTGTCGGTGTTCATGGTCTCGGCGTTCTCGTACTGAACGGCGATTTCATCCAGAGCCTGGCAGTATTTGCCGATCAGCTGATAGAACTGGTCCATGTACTGTTTATCATTCATAAACGCTGCATGGAAGGCATCGTTGGCCTGACCGTCCCACATGGTGTTTAATGATCCTTCTGAAGACTCCAGGCTCTTCACCTGTCCGTCGAAATTCTGGTTATAGGTTCTGAGCTGCTCTGCTGTCTTTCTGATCTCTGATGCGGTTACTCTGATAAGTGCCATAATGTTATCCTCCTTGGATTTGGTAAAATGTGTATAATGATTTAATTTTT
>OKVW01000919.1_pt1 | contig 14272 bp, 11 predicted proteins | sample 1606991 | NCBI WGS metagenome assembly OKVW01 (sample SAMN03281021, study PRJEB24777) | human gut metagenome | isolation source: fecal sample PR177 from 1 month old male Malay infant, vaginal delivered...
CCCTTTAGATCCATCCCCGTTCCAAACTTTGAGCCCGTTCCCTTGGGCCGTTCCGTCCGTCTCCCATGGCTCTCACGGACGGATGCATCAAGCTCCGCCCGCGTCCCCTTCCGCGCCAATCTTCACTGTCTCTATCACCCGTTCATCCTGGTCCGAAGCAATAAAGTCCACTGTATGGTCTTCCCTCACTGGTCCAAACCGGCGGATTCCGTTGTAATATACCATATCCGTCTCATCCGTGCTCTCATTGGCATAATGCTGTGACGGCTCCAACGCATAGCTGCCCGCCTGGTCGATGATTCCCCACTGGCCTCCCTTTCCATAATACATCCGGACCGTACCTGCATCTTCTGTATAAGGTACTGTTTCTGCATCCGTGAGCACAGAGGCGTATCCGTTGGAGAAATCACTGACAGCTGCATACCTGCACGGAATAGCCAGTTCGCCGCTCTGGTCCATGAACCCCATGAGGCCAGTCTCCATATCCCTGACCGCCATCAGACCATCCACATAATAGATACCGTTTTCCCCGGCCCGGTAACCGCTTACCGTCTTAATCTCCTGAAACTGCATATCGTAGAAATGAATTTCGTATGAGCGGCTGTCCGCCGTCATATAGCCATCCGGCACCTTTGTCACAAGGCCATGGGTGGCTCCCACCTCATAGCTGAGAACCGGATGGTACAGATCCTGGCTTTTTGAGACGTGCATGGTGCCGTCATACTCATAGATCAGGTATTCCCCGGCAGAGTACCGCAGATTATCCCAGCGCCGCACTGCAGCCGACTCCTGGCCATCCACACGCTCAAAGCTGCGCTCCTGGGTATTGTTATCCGTGCGTTCATGTCCATGGCTGTCCTTTACCAGGGTCCCCTGAGTCACTGCGCTGGCCCAGAGATATTCTCCTGTGATCAGATCCGGAACCAATTCATAATCCTTGCCGTCCTGTTCATAGAAGCGTACCGGCTCCTCCGGCATTTCCTCCGACATTTCCTGAGGCGTTTCTATGGGGGGCTCTGCGGGGTTCTCCTTCTGGATTTCTTCTGTTGACAGGGAGGCGGGTTCCTGGGCCGCTAAAGTCTCCTGTCCAATGCTCTCAGGGGATTGCGTCTGCTGCTTCCCGCAGCCTGCCAGAAGCGCTGCCGCCAGCAGTGTAATGCCAATCATACGTTTTCTCATGTCCGTTCACCAGCCTTTCCCCTTTATTGTACTATGGGCCGGCATTTTTCTGCTTTAAGTATTTATAAACCTTTTCATAACAATCTATTAAGCTCAGTCGTCATCCACCCTGTGCATCAGGAAATAGTTATAATCCCTGTCCGCATCATCCATCATGGCATTGATCTCCCGCAGCAGATAGCTGTCCGGCATGTTCCGCTCCCACCATCGGTAGCCCTTGGTGGACCGCACCTGATCCTTGTCAATGGCGCGGCCGGCATAGTAATCCATGTACACCTGGGCGTAAACCCCTGACATGGATTTCATGATGTCATCTCCCAGGTTGCGGATCACTCCGCCGATCTGGTCGCTGATCAGCTTCTGGATATACCGGTAGGACCAGTCCTCAAAATGCAGCAGGTCATCATTATCCAGCCCGCTTCGGGCAGCCCAGGCGGAGACATTCACCGACCGGGTGGAATATTCCAGGCTTCCGTCCTCCTGCCAGTTCAGTTCCCCGTACTGGCAGGGCGGAATGCTGAGGGCATCGGTGACGATCTCCTGGATGCCGTATTCGCCGTCCGGCACCCCAGGCTCGCTTTTGTACTTGCGCATGCGCTGGACATGCAGGTGCCCGCTGAAGAACAGGGGAATCCTGTAGTGCTGCAGCAGCTCCACCACCTGCTGGTAATTGTCCATGGTGCACTGCACCGTGTACATCCGGCTCTGGTTCAGCAGATTGTGGTGGGCGATGGGGATCACCAGAACTCCCTGCTCCCGGGCCTCCTCAAGAATTCCACCCATCCACTCCAGGGTGGTGGGAAGCAGCCTTCCCTCCACCAGGTTTCTGGGGTTGTACTGGGCGGAATCCAGCATCAGCAGCCAGTTCTTTTCATCCAGGGCGTAGGCGTAGCTTAGGGAGGTTTCATCCCTGCTGAAGGCCTGGTCGTAACCGTAAGCCCTGTAGATCTGATAGAATTCTTCACTGGTGACGGACTCTGTCTCACTGGCCGTCTTACCGTAGTAAACGGCCGCGTTATTGTTGTTGATATCGTGGTTGCCGGGGATAACCAGCACCTGGATGCCTGCGTCCTGTACCCGTCTCAGCCGGTCGGACAGCTCCTGGTGGTTCATCTTCTCCCCGTTCATGGTGATGTCCCCGCTGAGGATCAGGGCGGAAGGCCTCTCCTCTATGACTTCATCCATAAAGGCTTCCAGCAGCTGGGGCAGATAATCCACCACCTTGCCGTCACAGTGTTCCACGAACTTCTGGTACGCCTCTCCCCCATCTCCCGCTGCGGCACTCTGATAGTGCAGGTCCGTGGCCAGGACCAGCCTGGGAGGCACATAGGGGGCTTCTGTCTCCTGGGGCGGGGTCCACGCCCCTTCTACCCGCTGTGTCCAGCTGTCATACTGGTATTCCAGGCCCTGCAGCTGTGGTTCCTCCTCAGCCTGGGAAGGCGTGGACGGACGGGGCCGCACATATTGGCCTTCCCCTGTTTCGGCCGCCGGCTGTGTTTCTGTCTGAACTGCCATGGAGGTGCCGGCGGAAACCGGTTGGGAAGGTTCCATCAAATGGTCCATCACATATAAAACCCCAAAGCATGCCAAAAACACTGAGGCATACATCAGGGTTATCATGATACGGATTCTATTGGCTGAGCGGGGCCAGTGGAAATGTCCTTTATTCCACTTCATTCAGGAATTGATTCTCTGCTTGCCCCGCGGATGATTCCAAGCTGCTCCATGGCATAAGCAATCCCGTCCTCCTCCACGCTTCTGGTGACAAATGTGGCATAAGGGTCCAGCACCGGGCTGTGTTCTCCCATCACCACACAGTTGCCCGCGTACTCAAACATGGATAAATCATTGCTGCTGTCGCCGAATACATAGGCAGATTCCAGCGGTATGTCATAGTGCTTCAGCACCAGCTCAATGGCCGTGGCCTTGGAATGCCCCTTGGGAACACATTCGTAATATCCGTCTCCGCGGTCAATGACGTCCATGTAGGCTTCCATTCTCTCGAAGAGTTCCCCGCAGCTGCTGTCGCTGTCAGAGGCCAGGAAGCATTTATCGAATTCGAATCCGCCGTCATCCCAAGTGCGGGAGGACAGTATCCCTGCGGCGCCCAGATCCCGGCGAAGTTCCTCCACCTGTGGAAAGCGGGACTCCTCCCCGCGCATGTAGCAGCCCTCCGCCCCTTCCAGGACTCCGTCCAGTCCGCACTCCACAATGTCCTGTTTCATGCGGCTTCCGGCCTCTTTGGGAAGGCTGTAGCGGTAGATTACCTGATCGCCTGCCACAACATGGGTGCCGCAGCCGCACAGATATCCGTCCGCGTCAATCTCGTTTCTGATACCTGCAAGATTGCAGTAAGTACGTCCGGAGTTAATAAATATCAAATGTCCGTTGGACCGCGCTTCCTGCAGCGCCGCCTTGGCGCTCTCAGGGATCTCCCCGGTCTTTTCCGACAGCAGCGTTCCGTCCACGTCAAAAAACAATACTTTCTGATTCTTCATCTGTCACCATTTCCTTTAACTTAAGATGTCCCCCGCGATGCTTAAGGTCCGGCCTGCAGTCTCCTGCCTGCCGGACCGCTGTAATATCAGTCGTCGTCCCTGAACACAATCGTCTGGGTGTCCTCATCCATGCTTTCCACAATTGCAAGGGATTCCAGACGGATTCCCTCGGAGCGCAGCAGATCGCCGCCCACCTGAAAGCCTTTTTCAATGACAATTCCAGCTCCCACCAGCTGGGCCCCGGAGTCCTTCACCAGTGCAACCAGCCCTTCCAGCGCCTTGCCGTTGGCCAGGAAATCATCGATCAACAGCACCTTGTCCTGGGGTCCCAGGAACTCTTTGGATACGATGATGTCATAGACGCGGCCATGGGTAAAGGATTCTACCTTGGTGGTGTACACCTCCCCGGCTATGTTCTTAGTCTGTGTCTTTTTGGCAAAAACCACCGGCACATCAAAATACTGGGCTACCATACAGGCAATTCCAATGCCCGAAGCCTCGATGGTCAGGATCTTGGTCACTTTCGCGTCGGCGAACCTCCGCTTAAATTCCTTGCCGATCTCCCCAAACAGCCTGATGTCCATCTGATGGTTCAAAAAGCTGTCTACTTTCAGCACATTCCCGGCTTTGATCCTGCCGTCTTTACGTATTCTGTCTTTCAAAATCTGCATGAGAGAATCCTCCTTCTTCCCTGGGTACTCTTTTTTTATGCCGCACATTTATCTGTGCATGAGATTCTGTCTACTGCGCACTGGTGGTCTCTGCTGCGGCCTCCGCTGCTGCTGTGGTCTCTCCTGCTGCTGTTTCTGCCGCTGTGGTCTCTGCTGCCGTGGTCTCTGCCGCTGTCTCCCCTGCCGCTGTGGTCTCCGCAGGCGCTTCCACCTTTTCAACCGCATTGTCTGCCAGGAACTTCATGACTTTATATTTCTCTACCTGCTGGGCCACCTGCTCCTCGCCGTAATAGCTGACCAGCGTCTCGTAGTCCGCGCCGTTTAATTCTGCGAATGCCTGGCGGTCCGCCTCATCCACTACCAGGTTCTCCTGGGCTGCGATGGTTTCGATCACCAGCTGCTGTTTCATATCTGCTTCCACAGAGGCCTTGATCATCTCCTTTAAGCCGCCCTCGTCGGTGCCGTAATTCTGCGCCATCCCTGCAAGGGAGGTGCCGTATGCCTGGGCCTGGGCTGTGTAATTCTTGATCTCTGCGTTGTAGCGCTTGGCTACATCACTTCTGCTTAACTTGATGCTGGAGCTGTCCATCACGATCTGAAGTACATCCTGTTCCTTCTTGCTCTCAACCTGCTGCTTCCTGGCTTTCTCCAGGTCTGCTCTGGTGTCGTTCATAAACTCTTCCACAGTTTTAAAATCAGATACTCTCTGGACAAATGCATCGTCCAGAACCGCTTCCTGCTTCTCCTTCACCGCGTTCACCGTCACCTTGAAGGTAACCGGCTGGCCTGCCAGAGCTGGTTCTGTGTAAGGGTCGGGGAATGTGAGATCCAGGTCCTTCACATCGCCCTTCTTGGCCCCCACAAGGCCTGCTTCAAAGCCTGGGATAAAGGAATTGGAGCCGAGAACCAGATCCTGGCCGGTTCCGGTTCCGCCGGCAAACTCCACGCCGTCCTGAGTTCCTACATAATCAATATTCACAGTATCACCGTCCTTGGCAGGGCGGTCAACCTCAACCTGTGCGGGATTGGCGTCCATGATTTTCTTGGCCTCAGCATATACCTCGTCCTCAGTCACTTCCGCAGATGCAACGGTTACCTCGACTCCCTTATACTCCCCCAGGCTGATGCTCTGAGAACATCCGGTCAAGAAAGCTGCTGCCGTCAATCCGCATAAACACATTAATGCAAATTTCTTCATCGTAAATTTTCCTTTTCTCTCGGTTCATTTCGTCCGCTCCCGGCGGGCGTTGTACTTAGTTATATCATACATAACGTGGAAAAAAAAGCTTTTCCATCAATTTCATTAAATTTTTAGGTTATTTATAAAAGGCCTTAAATGCTTTGTATGTATTGTAAACATCCAGCTTTGAGGCCAGCTCAAAGGGCGCGTGCATGGACAGGATGGGCACGCCCAGATCTACTGTATCCACGTTCATTCCCGCCACAAACTTGGCGATGGTCCCGCCTCCGCCCACATCCACAGCGCCCAGCTCCCCGGCCTGCCAGAACACGCCCTCATCGTCCATGATCTTGATCACCCTGGCCATGGTCTCGGCGCTGGCATCGTTGGAACCTGATTTACCCCGGGCCCCCGTGTACTTGGTCAGCACACAGCCCTTGTTGATGTAGCTGGAATTCCCCGCCTCAAAGGGCTCCGCAAATGTGGGGTCAAAGGCAGCATTCACATCTGAGGACAGGCACAGGGAAGCTCTCAGCACATCCCGGGCCTTCACTCCCGCCTGGTCTGCCAGATCCTGGATATAGTGAAGCACAAAATCAGAGGCCAGCCCTGTATTGCCCTCAGAGCCGATCTCCTCCTTGTCGGCCAGAATGGTGACTGTGGTGCGGGCCGGCTTCCTGGCGTCCATCTCAGCCAGCAGCGCCGTGTAGGCGCAGACCCGGTCGTCCTGGCCGTAAGCTCCCACCATACTGCGGTCCAGGCCCACATCGCTGGCCTTATGGGCAGGCACCATCTCAATCTCCGCGCGGTAGAAGTCCCGCTCTGTGATACCGTGCTGTTCATTTAACAGCTGCAGGGCCAGCAGCTTCACCGGCTCCTTCACCGCTTCGTCCTGGAAGGGCAGGGACCCGATCACTATGTTCAGCTCCTCGCCTTTGATGCCGTCCTTTAAAGAGCGCTCATTCTGCTTGGCAGCCAGGTGGGGCAGCAGGTCCGTGACGCAGAATACGGGATCTCCGGCCTTTTCACCGATGCAGATATCCACCTTGGTTCCGTCCTTCTTCACCACCACGCCATGGATGGCCAGGGGAATGGTTCCCCACTGGTACTTGCGGATTCCGCCGTAATAATGGGTCTTAAACAGTGCCATATCATGTTTCTCGTACATGGGATTGGGCTTTAAATCCAGGCGGGGGGAGTCGATGTGGGCGCCGTTAATGCGCAGCCCGTCGGTCAGGGGCTTTTTGCCAAAGGTGGTTGCGATCAGGGATTTGCCCCGGTTCACATAGTACACCTTGTCGCCTGTCTCATAGGAAGCCTTGGGGTCAAAGGGCTTGTAGCCCGCTTTCTTTAACATCTGCACGGCTTTTGCCACGCACTCCCGCTCCGTCTTGCCGGCATCCAGGAATTCCTTGTATCCTTCACAGAACTTGGCGGCTTTCTCCACCTGTTCCGGGGCTTCCTTGGCAATGTGTGGAAACTTCCAGGTTAATTCTTCCTGAAGTTCTTCTACTTTTGATTTTTTAGACATGTTTCTTCCTCCTGAAATGTATTCTTATAGTTCGATAGCTTATCTTATGCTCATAACTCGAATTTCCTGCGCGCTGGGGCAGAATTATTGAAACGCCTGTGGAGCACATCCATGAACAGGGCCATCATCTGGGTATCCTGCTCCTGCCCCGCCTCATGGATCATGGCTTCCAGCTGGGGCCGCTCCATCCCGGGACTCTCCGCCAGCCACCGGGCCATGCCGGTATCTGCGCTTTCCATCACTGCCCGGGCGGCCTGGGCGGCATTTCCTTCTATATAAGACCAGTATTTATCCCGTTCCCCCTCAGACAGGCCATAGGGCCAGTACAGACGGAACAGGGCCAGCTGCGAGGAGAGGCGCGGCCCCTCCTGGATGCACACATTGTCAAACAGGCGGTCGTACTCCCGGAAGCTGAAGGCAGTCTCCTCAAAACAGTAACGGTACATATGGCCGCAGCCATGCATTTCCCGCATGATGAAACGGGCCGGGGTGTTCTCCACCGAGTCCTCGTAGAACTCCGGGAATACCAGCCTGGCCTTCAGGCTGCCGTCCTGGTCCAGGTAGTCCACATACAAAAGCTGGCGCAGCTCAAACAGGACCTCCTTCAGGCTGGACCGCTCCCCCGGCACAACGCGCATGGCAATCTTCTCCATGCCCGTACAGCCGGTAAATGCCCCTGCGCCCCAGTCACCGATGGTGCTGGAGCAGCCGAATACCCTCAGCTTCTCACAGCCGTAGAAGGCGTAAGCCCCCACCTTGGCCACACCGGGCGGCAGCTTAAGCTCCTGCACCCCGGTCCCGCAGACGGCGGGCAGTCCCTGGCAGTTCTCTGTATCGGCAGTCCCGGGGCCGCTGCGTCCGGTGTCGCTGTCCCAGATAAACAGAGGCCCTTTAAACCCTCCCCTGGCAGCCATGGCCCGCCCCATGGACTGTGAAAATGCATACGGTCCCAGCTCACAGACCCGTCTGCCGTCCACCTGGTCAGGAAGCTGCACCACCCCGTCTAAACCAAAACAACGCTGGATGCAGATCCCATCCAGCGTTTCGCTATATAATAACTTCATGTCTGTATCCTCGTTGTATCACTGTCGGTATTCATTTTTCCTGAACGCGTATACATAACAGTTTATACAGTTTCCAAGGATTTTTCAAGTGTAAATTTTGCCCTTTCTTACATTACGCCGGCAAGGCGGTAAAATATCCAGATAACGCTCCCTCCCGCCAGGGCAATGAGCGACACGCAGGCAATCAGCCCCGCCCCGAATACCAGCTGTAGCAACAGCATGGAAAGCAGCGGAAAACGGTCACAGAAGGATTCGATCCACTGCCCCGCAGGTGTCTTTAAATCTAAAAGCATTTTCATGATCATGACAGGCCTCTCCTCTCTTGATAACTTCAGAATACCATGACCTGTCATAAATTTTCTATTTGATACGGCGGCGGCTCTATAAATACGGCATAGTCGCCTGCTCAGACACGTCCCTGGAGATCCTTCAGCCTGAAAGAGGCCTCCTGCGCAATGATGTTCAGCACATTTTTGTCATTGGGCAAAATCTCATCCTCCGCCGCCATCTCAATGCCCATCACCGCATAGACCGTCTGATCCTTGAACACCGGGATATACCGGGCCTGTGCTCCGGGCAGCGTATCCGTGGTGCGCCCGGCCTTGTGCCTGTTTTTTAATACCCAGGCCGCCACAGCCTCCTCATCCTTCCTGGCAAACAGGGTCCGGGCCTCCTGTTCCCTGTCCTGGGCTGCGAACACCTGCCTGGAACCCAGGCAGCCGCCGGTGGTATCGTAGACCACAATGCTGCGGCCCAGCAGGCTGTGCACCTGGCTGCCGCAGATTGCAAGCACTTCCCCGACATTCTTCCCCTTTCTGAAGCTCCGGCCCGCATTTAAAAGAATCTGCATGTACCGTGACTCGGCTTCGGATATCACGGCCTGCTCCTTCAGCCGCCCGGCCAGCCTGCTGGTCACCAGGGCGCAGAACAGCATGGCCGCGAAGGTAAAGGGGTAAATAGAAGCATCAGCCTGCAATGTATACCTGGGATTGGTGAAAAAGTAGTTGAACAGCAGCACAGAAGCCGCGGAGGCAATGACCCCGCAGCGCTTCCCCGTGGTCATATACGCCACCAGGATCACTCCCATGATATAGGCCATCACCACATTTACCGGCCCTGCCTGGAAATGATCCAGAATCATGGACAGCACCGTAGCCCCGGCCATGGCCAGGGCTGTCTTAAAGTAATCTGCGCGGCTTCCACCGCCCAGGAATTTCCGCCATACCTGCTGCTGTTTTCTGGCCTGGGCCCCGCTGTCCGGGATCACATACACGTCCATTGTGGGCAGGCGCTTAATCAGGCGGTCAATCAGCGTGGGCCGCACATAGAACAGATGGGGTTTCTGCACCGTCCGGCCGATCACTATCTTGGAAATGCCGTTGCGCCTGGCATATCCGGCTATCTGATCCACGATGTCCTCCCCGTACAGGGTGATTACATTGGCCCCAAACTGCTTTGCCAGGTTGATGTTGGCCTGCATTTTAGCGGAGATCCCCTCGTGTTCCCGGCGGATGTGGGCCGTCTCCACCAAAATCGCCGTGAGATCCCCGTGAAATGCCCCTGCCATGCGGGCTGCGGTCCGTATAACCCTGGCGTTGGTGGGGGAAGGCGACAGGCAGACCAGCACATGTTCACAGGTGTAATACTCCCTGCCACCTGACTCCCGCTCCCTGGCCACCTCCCGGTTCACCCGGTCCGCGGTGCGTCTCAGGGCAATCTCCCTGAGCGCCGACAGGTTCTCCGCCGTAAAAAAGTTCCGGACCGCCTTCCCGGCCTGATCCTGATGATATATCTTCCCCTCGTCCAGCCTTCTGCGCAGCTCCTCAGGCGCAATATCCACCAGCTCCACCTGGTCCGCCTGGTCGAAAATGCTGTCAGGTATCCGCTCCCCCACCTGCACATGGGTGATGGAGGCCACAATGTCGTGCAGGCTTTCAAGGTGCTGCACATTTACGGTGGTGTATACGTCGATGCCTGCATCCAACAGCTCAATCACATCCTGATACCGCTTTTTATGGCGGCAGCCGGGAGCGTTGGTGTGGGCCAGCTCATCCACCAGCGCTAGCTCCGGCCTGCGGATCAGCACCCCGTCCAGGTCCATTTCCCGCAGCTTTATGCCCTTGTACTCCACAATCCGCGGCGGCAGTATTTCCAGGCCCTCCAGAAGGGCAAGGGTTTCCGGCCTGTCGTGAGGTTCAATATAGGCTGCGGTTACCGACCGGCCGGCCTCCATGGCCTCCCTGGCCCCATCCAGCATGGCATAGGTCTTGCCCACCCCGGCCGCATAGCCGAAGAATATCTTCAGGCGCCCTCTGCCGCCCGCCCTGTTCTCAGGGAAATTGTTTCGTAAGATCTGATCAGGATCTGGTCTTTCTTCCATCTGACTCACCGCCCTTGTCTCATTGATTACAGCAATCCTTATTACCACTTCCGCCTACAAAATGCCGTCCAGCGCCAGGTTCACCTTCAGCACATTGACCCTTGGTTCCCCAAAGATTCCCAAGGTGCGGCCCTCAGTGTACCGGTCCACCACTGCCTGGACTTCCTCCTCTGTCATATTCCGCTCCCCGGCAATCCGGGCCACCTGATAAGCCGCCGCCGCGGGAGATATCTCCGGGTCCAGGCCGCTGCCGGAGCAGGTTACCAGATCCACGGGGACCGGCTCACCTGCCCGCTCCGGATTGGACTCCTGAAGGCGCCTGGTGCGCTCCGCCACCAACTGTTCCAACTCCCCGCCCGCAGGCGTCTTGTTGGAAGGCCCGGAGTACAGCATCGGCTCCCCGTTTTCATCTGTGTAGGTGGAGGTGTCCACATTCATGATCCTGCCCCACATATACCGGTCCTCCGTGAACTCCTGAGCCAAAAGGGCGCTTCCATACTTGCGCCCATCCCCGCCCACTATGATGGAGCCGCCCGACTGTTCCGGGAAGCACACGGCAGCGATTCCTGTGATTGCCGCCGCGTACAGGACACTGGTGATCAGCAGCATCACCAGGAAAAAACCTGCCATTTTCGGAATTACTGATTTTATTGTATTCATAATATATCTCCTAACCCTTCCTATGCCAATATGCCGGAAGCCGCAATTACAATGTCAATGGCCTTGATGGCCGCAAAGGGGACGATGATCCCTCCCAAACCGTACACCAGCAGGTTGCCGGACAGCATCTTTGCCGCCGGTACCTCCCTGTACCTGACGCCCTTCAGCGCCAGGGGGATCAGGGCAATGATGATCAGGGCGTTGTATATCACCGCGGACAGAACTGCGCTCTCTGCGCTGTAGAGGTTCATGATGTTAAGCGTCCCAAGCCCCGGATACAGCCCCATGAACAGGGCGGGGATGATGGCAAAATACTTGGCCGCATCGTTAGCAATGCTGAAGGTGGTCAGCGCCCCTCTAGTCATCAGCAGCTGTTTGCCGATCTTCACAATCTCAATGAGCTTGGTGGGCGAGGAGTCCAGATCCACCATGTTGCCGGCCTCCTTGGCCGCCTGGGTGCCGGTATTCATGGCCACTGCCACATCAGCCTGGGCCAGGGCCGGGGCATCGTTGGTGCCGTCCCCTGTCATGGCCACCAGGTGTCCCCTGGCCTGGTAATCCCGGATCATCTCCAGCTTGCCCTCGGGTGTGGCCTCCGCCAGGAAATCGTCCACTCCTGCCTCCGCCGCAATGGAGGCCGCGGTCAGCGGATTGTCGCCTGTGATCATTATGGTTCTGATACCCATGCGACGCAGGTCTGCAAACTTCTCCTTAACGCCCTGTTTTACAATGTCCTTCAGCTCCACCACTCCCAGAACCCGGGAGTCCCTGGCTACCACCAGGGGCGTTCCGCCCTGGCCCGCAATCCGGTTCACCACCTCCTGGCACTGGCTGCTGAAGCTGCCGCCCTGGAATGTGACATAGGCCTTCACCGCATCGGCGGCTCCTTTTCGTATCCTGATCCCCTGATAGTCCACACCGCTCATTCTGGTCTTGGCCGTAAAGGGTACAAAGCTGGCATGAAGCTCCTCCATGTTCCTGCCCCTGATGCCAAAACGCTCCTTGGCCAGCACCACAATGCTTCGGCCCTCCGGTGTCTCGTCCGCCAGGGAGGACAGCTGGGCCGCATCCGCCAGCTCCCTCTCATCCGTTCCATCCACAGGGATAAAGGCGGCGGCCTGCCGGTTCCCCAGGGTGATGGTGCCTGTTTTATCCAGCAGCAGGGTATCCACATCCCCTGCCGCCTCAATGGCCCTTCCGCTCATGGCCAGCACATTTGCCTGGTTTAAGCGGCTCATTCCCGCGATGCCGATGGCTGAGAGCAGGGCGCCGATGGTGGTGGGCGCCAGGCAGATCAGCAGGGCCACCAGGTTGGTGATGGAGGTGGGGTTCACCATCCCCTTCTGGGCGGAGGAAAATACAGAATAAGAGTAGAGCGCTGCCGTGACCAGCACAAAAATGATGGACAGGGCCACCAGGAAAATCTGGAGCGCCAGCTCATTGGGCGTTTTCTTGCGGGAAGCCCCCTCCACCATGGCGATCATTTTGTCCATAAAGCTCTCGCCCGGGTTATTGCTGACCCGCAGCACCAGCCAGTCGGAGATCACTGTCGTGCCGCCGGTGACAGCGCTTCTGTCCCCGCCGCTCTCCCGGATCACCGGCGCAGATTCGCCGGTGATGGCGCTCTCATCCACAGAGGCCGCCCCATCAATCACATCGCCGTCTGCCGGGATCTGTTCCCCTGCCTTCACATAGACCAGATCTCCCCTGCGAAGCTCCGTGGACTTGACCAGCTCCGCCTGTTCCTTCTGCCGGGCCGATGGGACTCTGGCTGCCGTCACATCCTTTCTCCCGGCCCGCAGCGCCGCTGCCTGGGCCTTGCCTCTGCCCTCTGCGATGGCCTCCGCAAAATTGCCGAACAGGCAGGTAAACCACAGGATCACTGAAACCGCCAATATATAGCCCGGCCGTGCATCCCTGATTCCCATCAGGGACAGCGCATACAGCGCCAGTGTCAGGATGGCTGAGATAAATACCATAAACATGACCGGGTTCTGGATCTGCACCCTGGGGTTCAATTTGATGAAGGAGTCCTTAAAGGCCCGGCCCATCATCTCTTTATCCATAAAGATACTCTTTTTGTGTTGCTCACTCATATACATTCCTCCACTCTACTTTCATTTCCCTGGTTTTCCACTTTTACACGGCCAGCGCAGCGTATGCACCGGCCGATTGCACAGCTACATCATTTCAAAGAATTCCGCAACAGGCCCCAGCGCCAGCGCCGGGAAGAAACTGAGGGCGCCCACCAGCAGAACCACAAAGATCAGCAGGAATATAAACATGGCATTGTGGGTGGGCAGAGTCCCCGGCCCAGCGGCAACCTTCTTCTTGCCCACCAGGCTGCCCGCAATGGCCAGTGTGGCAAACATGGGTACAAAGCGCGCAAACAGCATTACCAGGCCAATGCTCACATTGATAAACGGGGTATTGGCATTAAAGCCGGCAAATGCTGAGCCGTTGTTGCCCCCTGCCGACGAGTAAGCGTACAGCAGCTCGGAAAACCCGTGAGCCCCGGGATTGTTCAGACTATCTGCCGTGGACGGAACCAGGGCCGCCACGCCGCTGCCCACCAGAATTGCAACCGGAGTGGCCAGACACACCAGCACCGCCATCTTCATCTCAAACGGCTCAATCTTCTTGCAGAGATATTCCGGCGTCCTGCCCACCATCAGGCCCGCAATAAATACAGACATTACAGCAAATCCCAGCATACCGTACAGGCCGCAGCCTGTTCCTCCGAACACCACCTCGCCCAGCTGCATCAGCAGCATGGGGATCATTCCGCCTATAGGCGTAAAGCTGTCATGCATACTGTTGACCGACCCATTGGAAGCCGCTGTGGTAAATACGGCCCAGGTAGCAGAGGTGCCGATTCCAAATCTGGTCTCCTTGCCTTCCATGTTGCCTCCGGCCTGGCCGTCAGTCCCCAGGTACACAGCTCCGCCCTGCGCCAGCTGCGGCGTTCCATGCTGTTCTGCGCAGCCCACGATGATCAGGGCCGCGGCCAGCAGGATAAACATGGCCAGGAAGATTGCCGTTCCCTGCCGCTTATCCTTCACATTCCTTCCAAAGGTAAAGCACAGGGCCGCCGGAATCAGCAGCAGGG
>OKVW01000922.1_pt1 | contig 14254 bp, 3 predicted proteins | sample 1606991 | NCBI WGS metagenome assembly OKVW01 (sample SAMN03281021, study PRJEB24777) | human gut metagenome | isolation source: fecal sample PR177 from 1 month old male Malay infant, vaginal delivered...
GTTAAGTTTTTACCTGCTGCATAAGAAACAGTTTTACCATTTGCTACAGGTGTAACAGCATGGTTACCAACTACATTACCTTTAGCGTCAGTAGAGAAGGAGTAACCATCTTTGATTTGATCAGCCAAACCGGATAAGTCGATTTTCGCCACTGTACCAGATTGGTTAACACCGTTACCATCGTTATATTTCAATGTTACAGATTTGCTTGCTGCATCGTAAGCGTAAGATGTAGTAGTTTCACCTTGACGGTCAGAAGATGTTGGAGCAATGTGCAAGTCGTTAGCTTTAGAAATACGTTTTACGTCGCCAATATTAGCTGCGTTATTGATAACATCGCCACCAGATTTAAGGTTAGTGATGTTTTGGTCACCCATGTTGATAGGGGCATTAGTGATGTTAATGGAGTTAGGACCGAATTCCATTTTTGGACCATTTGTAGTATTGGAAATGGAATTGATGTTAACTAAATCTTTATTCACATCGTATTTAACAACGCCTTCAGCATCTACAGAAGCTGTTGTGTTTCTGCCGTTTGTGAAGTTTAAACCTTTATCCAATGTAACTGTTTGAGCATTTTGGCCATTCGCTTTGTATGTCAAAGGAATTTGAGTAGCTGCTTTGTTACCATCGAATGTTACTGTGTAAGTTGTGTTATGGTTTGTTTCATCTTGTACAGGTGTAACAGTGATAGGGTTGTTAGTTGTGTTTGTAGTATTTACAGTTACCGCTTCACGAGCTGCGTCTTTTACGTCGTTACGGGATACGTTTACTTCGTAAGTTGCGCCAGCGTCGCCATATTGGTCACCTGCTTGAGGAGTAACCTTAGCAATGTTTTTATCTGTAGAACTACTGGAATCAGCTTTCGCTTTTACCTTTTCAGTAGAAGCAGCTGTAGGTGTTACATTATCAACGTCTACTGTGTAAATTGTTTTCTTACCACCGTCAACAGTATTTTCTGTTACAGATGTAACCTTCGCAGCATTTTTACCACGAACCTCTACAGTATTGTTCAATTTACCTTTAGCTTCATCGGACAAGTCAACAGCTACGTTGCTACCAGATGCAGTTGTTTTGATGTATTGGCCATTGTTAGCACCAATTACGCCAAAGCTCAAGCCACCAGCTTGGTTCAATTTTTGAAGATCAGTAGCGCCTGTGTTACCAGTCAAGCCAACTGTGTTATTGAAACCGTTATTAACGATGCTTAATTGTTCTTCAGTAGCGGCGCGACCTTTTTTAGCGAAGTCAGGAGCATCCAACGTTACGTTAGTTAAACCAGTGATGTCACCAACTTTAGCATTCAAGTTAATGTTGTGATCACCTGCTACGTTAACAGTTTGGTTACCACCGAATACAACCTTGCCATCGCCAGCTTTGTTTGTGATGGATGTAATGTCGTTTAAATCACCTTCAACGTCTACTTTGAAAGTTTTAACGCCATTGATTTCACGGTTACTCACCTTTGTATTCTTACCATTTTCCATATCGATGGATTTTTTAGCAAGATTTTGGATGACTGTTTCGCCACCCTTGTTGATGTTGGAAAGATCTTGCTTAGCAATACCTGTAATAACAGCCTTTTCGTTAGCAACGTCATTGTTGTTACCATCAAGGTATGTCATCGTTACTTTGCCGTTGTTATCAACTGCGTATTCACCAGGTTTGATGTGACGTTCATCAGCACGAACTTGTTTCAATTGGCTAACATTAACTGCATCGTTATCATTTACGCCAGCTTTCACATTAGTAATGTTCAAACCACCAGCATTGATACCAGTTTTAGTAATGGATGGACCATCGTTGATAGTCAAACCATTATCAGTAATATTAGTGTCACCGATTTTGATAGACCCATCTGGAGTCAAATCGATGTCTTTATTCAATGCAAATTCAACAGCTGCATTACCATTTTTATTAGTTTGTTTAATGGTCATGTTTTTGCCGGCTTGCATTTCCACAGTTTTGCCGTCACGGATTTCTTGAACACCAGCAGAACCTTGTGCAACCTTACCTTCTGTAGCAGAAGATTTCACGTTGAAGGAGCTCATATCGCCAGTTTTCAAACCGCTCAAGTCGATAACAGCTTTAGGACCGTTAACAGTGTTGCCATTACCATCTTGGTATGTTAATGTAACCTTTTTGTTAGCATCTACAGTGTATTCAGCCACATTGTTATTAGTGCCTGCTGTAGGAGCTACATGCAAGTCATTAGCTTTGGAGATACGGATAACATCACCGATGTTAGCAGCGTTATTGATTACATTGCCACCAGATTTTAGGTTAGTGATATTATTATCACCAAGATCTAGGTTACCACCAGTGATGCTGATGTTGTCACCACCAAAGTGCATTGTAGGACCGCCATTGTTAGTAATGGAAGTAATACCACCAAGATCACTATTTAAAGAGTATGTATATGTTTGTTCGCCTGCAGATTGGTTGATATCTTGTTTTACTGTTAAGTTTTTACCAGCTGCATAGGTAACAGTTTGACCGCTTTCAACTTTAGTTGCTGTAGCAGTACCATCTAATTTACCACCGTTAGCCTTAGCATTTGTTAAGAAATCATATTTTGCAGCAGCGTCTGCAGCGTTGATTGTGTATGTAGTACGACCATCAACTGTTTTTTCATCAACAGTAACGTTTTTACCAGCTTTCACCATGCCTTTGTCATCAAATGTCAAAGTCAATCTGGAGTCTTTAGTATTTTCATCAGCAACAGCTGCGGATACACGGCCTTCGCCACGAACATTCAATTTACCGCCGTCAGCCAAGAAGTCGCTAGAACCAGTATTACCAGTCAATGCAACGCCAACGTTTTTCAATTGAGCTACGTTAACAGCATCTGTATCAGCAGTACCAGCAGCAAGACCTGTCAATTGACGAGTCAATGTACTACCATTACCGATGGATACAGCAGCAGTAGTAGCTGTGCGAACATTGTTAGCTAAGTTTGTGTAATGACGTGTATGGACATCGGAAGGATTGTAACCTTTAACGCCTTTATCTGTTGTTGTAACAGAGCTAGAACCTAGTGCTACACCATTGGCAATATTAGCTTCTGCTGCATTACCTAATGCAGTAGCAGCTTCTGCATTCGCTTTAGTTGTACGACCTAATGCGACGCCATATTTACCACCTGCACGAGAGCCAGCACCTTCAGCGATGGCAGCTTCCCCAGTAGCTTGAGATTGCATACCGATAGCAATGGAGTTTACACCAGATGCAATTACTTTAGGAGAACCTTTACCACTTTGACCGATAGCAATAGAATTGTCACCAGAAGCCTCTGCACGAGCACCGACTACAGTAGATCCAGAACCAGATGCAGTTGTTTCACGACCGATAGCAATCGTATCTAGGTGAGTTGCAACGTTGTCACGACCGATAGCGATTTGAGAGTTTTCATCTCTAGTATTCGCAGCATTTCGACCATCATTAGAAGAATCAGTCAAGTTATTTTTACCAATGGAGATACCACCCATTGTTTTTGCATTATTAAATTGACCCAAAGTTACAGTGTCTGCTACATGGGATGTATTTTCAGAACCAATGGCAACAGAGTTTTGGCCATTTGCATTATTGTTGTAACCAGCAGCAAAGGAACCTGCACCAGTAGCATTAGTATATACACCCATAGCGGATGCACTTGTACCAGTTGCACTGGAGTAATTACCTACTACAGTAGAATATTCACCTGCAGGTTTTGGTGTTGTTTGCCAAGAGCCTTTGGTGTAATTAACATTATTGTAGGTACCAATAGCAATAGCAGCCTTAGCATCGGCATTATTTACATTACCAAGAGCAACAGAAGCTTTACCAGAAGCAGTATTACCGGCACCAACGGCTGTTGCCGCACCACCTGTAGCTTTATTTTCATTACCTACAGCTGTAGAAGCGTTATTTGTGGATGTATTTTTAGCACCAATTGCTACTTTTCCATCATGGCCAGCTACGTTATCAGTAGTATTTTGATAACCTACAACGATCGAGTTTTGACCAACATTATAGTTTTGACCATTGCTCTTTGGATTTGTATCTGCCCAGATATTAACATGACTATTGCCAGTATCATAACCAGCCATTGCTTGTTGAGGAGCAATACCGCCAACAACGCCAGCTACAGCTAAACCAGCCAATACGCTAGCTAGGACTTTCTTTTTGCCGTTATTATTTTTCGCAGTTTCAGGTACTACAACGTAGCAGCCTTTAGATTTGCTATAAACGACTTTAAAGACCTTATTCATAAAACCTTTGAACCCCTTTCTCATAAGTACATGAAAAATGTAACTTTTACACTTTAGTTCACTTCATGAAGAGTGGTTTTTCTCTCATTCACACACACTTCATATAGGATAACTTAATAATATCAATTTATTAATTAATTGTAAATACTTTTACGCCTATTTATTTAATGAAATTTTATATTTTAGATGAAAATAAACTGAAATTTATATGTATGTGTAAAAACAATCACATTTATCAAAAAGTACGCTATAACTATGTTTATAGCGTACTAAACGATATTTTCTTCATATACTTTTCACATAAGTCATAGTTCTTTTTAGTTTATAAATATGTTAAATAATATGAAAATCAGACAAAATAAGGCATTTAACCAATGCCACTATTCTATAAATTTCATAAATCGAAATTACACGATAAATCAGTAAAACACTGTATTTATAAGACATTCATTAATTCAATACATTAAATTGTATAATACTAAATTTTATGGTTTGTTAATATATATCTATTAATATATGCTAGTATCCCAAATAAAACTACACACAAAATGAACCTATGGATCTACTAAACACCATATTCTATGCACCAAAAAACGCCCACACTATGGGACGGTACTTTCAAAATTGCGTTCAATTCAAAAGTCCGTTCTCACAGTGTGAGCGTTTTTATTATGGCCCCTATAGAAGAAAGGGGGGTGGGATTAGAGAGCCTATAAGGGCCATATGGATTTATAATTTAGTGTTCAGCCAGATTATTTGCCTATAGCATCACGTAAGTTTACTTTACGGGATTGAGGTTGATCTACAGGCAGATTAGCCATTGCTGCGCGAAGGTCTACTTCGTGGTCATCACCAGCTTGAGGTTCTTCGCTAGCTTTGTTTTTCACCGTTTGTTTTGCGGCGTACCAAATTGTTTCATTCATGTAGTGACGAAGTTCGTCATTGTTTACATGTTCTTGATCATGAGCCATGATGTCCAAAATGGAGTCTTCCAACGCTTGTGCTTCTTCGTCAGTCATAGGACCACCGATTTTCTTTTGCTCTTGGATAACTGCATTGATTTGGTCTACCATGCCACGAAGTACATTGTACCCATAGCTATTAGTGAAACCATCTTGCTCATTGTATTTTGGCATATCAAAGTATTCGTATTCATTTTTGTTGCGATTTTCACCGTTCCAGTTCATGAACACTTCTTGACCATGCACACGACCGATGGAATGTGTGCGGAAATAATCAGCATAGTTATGTTTGTCATAAGAATGCAACCAAATCTTTTCAGATTTCGTCAATTGTTTATGATCATCGTATTTAACCTTAGCTTTTGCAATGTTGATTTCAGCATTTTGCCAAGCTTTCACATAATCATGAACAGCTGCCACCGTTTGTGGGCTCGCTACAGGAACGAGTACAACAGAGCCGAGTTGTGGCGTCATTACAGGGTTTTTAACAATTAAAACATCATCATATGTAGGTGCGCTGGCTGCGTGACCAGTAAGGGATGCAGCGCTCATTAATACTGCTGCTGTGAAAGCAAGCATTGTAGATTTTTTCATATCTATTCCTCTTTTCTTAGTCGAACCAAAAGGGACGAGAGGGTTCTCGGTATCGAGTTCCCTCTTCCCGTTATCTGTGAAAGTTTAATCTATCAAATTATAAACCTAATTTTGCCATCATTGCAGCAATTTGAGCTTTCATTTGTTCATTTTCTGCTTTCAAGTCAGATACTTCGCCTTTTAATCCGGCATTTTGAGCTTTCATAGCTGCCATTTCTTGTTGCATTGCATACGCGGAACTGATAGGGCCTTTGCGGTAACGATCTGCTACAGCAGCTTCGCTATCACGGTTGCCAACTTTCCAAGTTACACCAGCGTTCGCCATCATGTGGCTAGAACCTCCAGCCCAGGATACGCCACCATGGATTAATGTAGATTCATTTTTGTAATGAGCTACACCAAGAGCCACTGCGGAGTTACCACGGTAGTTACCATAACCAGCCATGATTTGAGTTGGTTCCAATGGATCGTATTGGATAGGTTTCAATGCGGAGAGAGCTGCGCCTTGAGCACCTACACGACCGATTTCTTCGCCGAGCATATCTACACGAGGGTCAGCTGCAGGAGCACCTGGAGTACCTGTTACTGCCAAGTCGTAAACTGGAGCACCATTAGCATCTGTAGTTTTATTAATTACAACAGAGTGGTTATTAGATGTTACCTTAGTCAATTGGCCTACATTAGCAGCATCAGTTGGAGCAGTACCTTTTTTAACATTTGTAATTTTGTTATCACCCATGTTAAGATCCCCATCTGTTACATTGATGGAGTTACCACCGAATGTCATTTTAGGACCAGTAGATGTATTAGAGATGGAGTTAATACCAGTCAAGTTGCTATTCAAGGAGTAAACAACAGAGTTGTCTAAATCATTGCCTGTACGTGCCTTACGTTCAACGATTAGGTTATCACCAGCTATAAATTCTGTACCTTTTGTAACTTTTACAGGAGTCGTAGCACCAACTACTTTACCAGAACCAGTTTTATCAACTGCCACATTTACACGAGTGGAATCAAGTGTTGTAATACCTGTGATTTTAGCTGTAATAGCATTACCAGATGCATCTTTCACTTGGTTGCCAGCACCATCAACATACGTCAATTCAACAGTACCGTTGTTATCTACTGTGTATGTACCATCTTTGATACGAGTATCTTTAGCAAGACGTTTGATATCGCCAATATTAGCAGCATTTGTATCAACATTACCACCAGATGCAACATTAGTGATTTGGTTACCACCATTGTTAAGACCATCTTTAGTTAAGGATACAGTCTTAGTTGGATCAGTTGGGTTCTTGATAGTCATGCCATTACCGCCAACTGTAGTGTTACCATTTTTGAAACCATCGTTGTTGATAGTAGTATCGCCAGTTTTTAAGGAACCATTCGTACCAAGATCAACATCTTTGTTCAATGCATAGTTAACAGTTGTGTTGCCACTACCATCATTAGTTTGAGTAACAACCAAGTTTTTGCCAGCTTGCATATCTACAGTTTTACCATTTTTGATGTTTTCTGTTGTATCACCCGCATGTGTGCCATTTGCATCAGCAGATGTTTTCACATTGAATCCATCCATAGAACCAAAGCCAGTTGCACTGATTGTCATTTTGCCATTAGCTGCATCAGGAGTAATGGTGATATGATCACCAGCTACAAGATTTACCTTGCCAGATTTAGCAGGAACATCAGTACCATTAGCTTGGATTGTCCACAATTGATCTGTTGTAGCTACAGTTTTTGTAGTACCACCTTTTGTAGTGAATTCAATGTTATCGCCATTGCTCTTAATAGTGTTATCACCAAGTTGGATGCTATTCAAACCTTTAAGGTTTTTGTTCAACTTAACAGTTAATGTATCAGTACCATCTGCTTCTACGGCGATATTATCTTTAGCAGATTCGAATTTAGTCGTACCATCAGACAATACTACATATTTCTTACCTGTTGCAGGATCAACTGCAGTACTTTCTTTTGTTCCTTCACCTTGAACTTTTACAAGTGTATTAAGTTTATGTTTGTTTTCAGTGGATTCATTATTACCAGTGAATTTCAAACCATCATCAAGGTTAGCTTGTGCTTTACCATCGAATACAATACGTGTAGTTGTTGTACCATCTACACCAGGTGTACCAGGTTGACCTGCTTGACCAGGAACCTCAACAGTAATATTACGAGTTACACCATCTTTACCATTGATACCAATTGAGCCATCTTTGCCGTTTTGACCAGTTACAGTCACAGTTTCAACGGAAATATCTTTATCTAAGGAATATGCAACGGATGCATTACCAGCAGTATCGTTAGTTTGTTTAACTGTTAAGTTTTTACCAGCTTGCATTGTTACAGATTTAGTATCAGCAATCGTTTGAGTCGTATCACCAGAGTGAGTACCTTCTGTAGCAGATGCTACACCAGATTTAAGATCCCAAGTAGATTTAGATACTGTACCAGTAGTTGCTACTTTTAAGTCATATGTTACTTGACCTGTTGTAGAATTTTCGTTAGATGTAACAGTTACAGATTTATCTGTGGATGTTACAACTGTACGCATACCTTTCAATTGGTTCAAGTTAACTGCGTCAGTACCATCTGTACCAGGAGCCAAGTTCACAATCTTATTGTTTGTTGTGCCATCGCCCATGGACAAGTTGCCACCAGAGATAGTTACAGCAGGAGTAGTTGCACCAGCTGGAACATTACTAATAGTGATAGAAGAACCACCATTAGAGATAGAGTTAATATCTTTCAAGGCTTTAGCTAAACCAACATTGATTGTTGTGTTACCATCAGTTCCTTGTTCGATATTAGTTCTAATATTAGCTGTATTGTATTCATCAGCATATGCTTTACCAGCAGTTAAAGTACCAGTACCTTGAACTGTTACTTTAGAGCCAAGTTTGTTTGTTTTTTCGCCACCTTCGTTAGCGTCAAATTTCAAACCTTTACCGATAATAGCATCAGATGTATTTTTAAGATCTGTTACGTTAACAGCTGCATTTGGAGTTGCAGTAGCTGCATTATCAAGTTTAGTTAAGAATGTATCACCAGTGGATGTACCAGTTTTATCGATTGCAGAGCCAACGTTATTAACAATGGAGTTACCACCGGTTGTATTACCAGCTGCATCTTGGAAGGATACGATTACATCGCTTGCAGGTACATCATTACCAGCAGAACCATCAAGGTTAGTCGTGAAAGTACCATCTGGACGTTTAATTACTTTAGTGCCATCAGCTTTAGTGTACACTGCTGGAGTTACAGCGTTTACAGTATACGTTTTTTGACCTGTAGTCGCATCTGTATCAGTTTTAACTGTTACATTATCGCCAGCTTTTACGACGGAGCCAAGACCAGTGATTACTTTCTTACCATCATTAGAGATGTTGGAAAGATCAGATTTAGCAACGCCTTTGATTTTTGCAAATGTGTTTGCTTTTTCAACACCATTGCCATCAGTATATGTCAATGTTACTTCATCATTTTTAGCAGCTGCATCTTTATTTGTTGCACCAATTTCGTATGTACCAGGTGTGATGTGTAATTCATCACCAAGGTTAGCTACTTTATTAGTAGTTGCTGTACCACCATTGTTAGTAGTGTATGTAATGCGATCGCCATCTTTCTTGATGGAGATGTTATCGTTTGCATCACCAAGTTTGATTTCTTTAGTTGTTACGCTGTCCAAACCTTTAAGGTTTTTGTTCAACTTAACAGTTAACGTATCAGCACCATTAGCTTCTACTGCGATGTTATCAGCAGCGGATTCGAATTTAGTACCGTCGGAAGTTTGAATTTCTTTAGCACCAGCTGCATTAGTACCTTCTTTAGTACCTTCACCTTGAACTTTTACAAGTGTATTAAGTTTATGTTTGTTTTCAGTGGATTCATTATTACCAGTGAATTTCAAACCATCATCAAGGTTAGCTTGTGCTTTACCATCGAATACAATACGTGTAGTTGTTGTACCATCTACACCAGGTGTACCAGGTTGACCTGCTTGACCAGGAACCTCAACAGTAATATTACGAGTTACACCATCTTTACCATTGATACCAATTGAGCCATCTTTGCCGTTTTGACCAGTTACAGTCACAGTTTCAACGGAAATATCTTTATCTAAGGAATATGCAACGGATGCATTACCAGTTCCATCGTTAGTTTGTTTAACTGTTAAGTTTTTACCAGCTTGCATAGTTACTGTTTTAGTATCAGCAATATTTTGAGTCGCTGCAGAACCTGCCGCAACAGTACCTTCTGTGGCAGATACTTTATCAGTTGCAAGATTCCAAGAGGAAGATGTTGTAGTACCTGTGCTAGCTACAGTGATTTTGAAATCAGTGTTATCACCAGTAGTTGTAGGTGTCACTGTTACGTTAGTAGAACCAGAAGACACAGTGTATGTTTTGTTTAATTTAGCTTTAGCATCGGCAGTTAAATCAACATTAACATTAGATCCATTTGCAGTTGTGCTGATGTATTGGTTTGCACCACTTGCACCAGAACCGTCACCTTTGATGTTAAATTTGATACCACCAGTATTATCTAGAGCAAATTTAGTAGTTTCTGTACTACCATCTGCACCTAAATTGATTTTATTGTTAAACTTTTGATCAACAGTATATAATTGACTACCATTTACAGCATCTGTAGATGTGCTGCTAAGAGTACCAGGAGCTACATTAATGATTTTATTACCGCCATTATCAAGGCCAGATTGAGTCAAAGTGACGTTAGATGTTGTGCCACCAGCAGGAGCAGTAATTGTTACACCACCATTAGTTACTTTAGTATCACCAACAGTCAAAGAACCAGTATTAGATAAATCAACATCTTTATTCAAATTGTACTTAACAACACCATCATTACCGATTTCTGCTGTTGTATTTGTGCCGTTTGTAAAGTTTAAACCTTTTTCCAATGTAACTGTTTTATCGCCAGCACCATTAGCTTTGTATGTTAAAGGAATGACTTTAGCTGCTTTAGCACCATCGAATTTCACTTCGTATGTAGTGTTATGGTTAGTATCATCTTTCACAGGGTTAACAGTGATAGGATTATTTGTATCAGCTGTGTATGTACCACCTGTAGTTGTACCACCATTGTTTACTGTTACAGCTTCACGAGCTGCATCTTTAACGGCATTACGAGATACGGATACCTCATATTTAGCACCTACATCACCAGTAGCTTTACCATCTGCTACAGAAACATCAGCAATGTTTGTATCGCCTGTTACAGCTTTCTTAACTACACTTTCAGTAGAAGCTGCAGTTGCAGTTGCAGGGTCAACATGAACAGTATAAGTAGTTACAGTGCTACCATCAGGATTAGTGGTTACTGTAGGTGTACCTACTGTAGCAGCACCAGAACCAGCAACAACTACTTTGCTGTTTAACTTCGCTTTAGCATCAGTAGACAAGTCAGCTACAACATTGCTACCGGAAGCAGTTGTTGTAATGTATTTACCATTATCTGCGCCAACTACGCCGAAGCTCAAACCACCATTTTGGTTTAATTTTTGTGTGCCAGTAGCACCAGAATTACCAGTTAATTTAACTGTGTTGTTGAAGCCATCGCTTACTTTTTTCAATTGATCTTCAGTTGCTGCACGACCAGAAACAACAGTTGGGTTAGTAATATCCCAATCTTTATTTTGTAAGCCAGTTACATAACCACCTTTACCATCAAAGGAGATAGGATGATCGCCACCAACTTTTACAACTTGGTCACCTTCGAAGGAGATTTTACCAGAGCCAGTACCATTTGTGATGGAGGAGATATCAGCTAAATCACCTTTCACATTTACTTTGTAAGTTACGCTGTTATCAGTTGTATCTGTACCTTCTTCAACAGTTGTGTTTTGACCATTGATAACTTTTGACTTCTTAGCAATACCAGTAATTTTAGCTGTTTCAGTTTGTTCAGTACCATTACCATCAACATATTTTAATGTTACAGAACCATCATTTGCTACTGCATATGTGCCAGGTTTAATATGTTTTTCAGTATCTTTTAATTGTTTTACGTTTACTGCATCAGTATCAGCTGTACCAGCTGTAACATTTGTGATTTTCTTGCTACCAGCATCGATACCAGTTTTAGTAATGGATGGACCACCAGTAATTGTAAGACCACCATTAGTTACTTTAGTATCACCAATAGTTAAAGAACCAGCATTAGTCAAGTCAACATCTTTATTCAAAGAATAAGTAAATTGTTTATCATTTTGATCTAATACAATGTTTTTACCAGCACTCAATGTAACAGTATTACCAGGATTAACCAATTTAGTAGCTTGAGTACCTGTTACACTACCACCATTATTGGAAGAAACTACATTCCAACCAGAAGCATTGATTGCATCAGCTACATTTGTAGTTGTTGCAAGACCGTTTGTAGCAGGCGCTTCTGCTTTACCAGCAGTATTAGCAGTAACAGGATTACCAATTTTAGCTGTTACAGTAATACCTGTACCATCAGCAGATGTAGAGATGAAGTTATTATCACCTTTAACTTTCAAAGTACCATCTTTCAACAATACATCGCTGTTGCCAGTGTCACCAGCATATTTTAAGTTAACGTTTTTCAATTGAGCTACGTTAACAGCATCAGTATCTGCAGTACCTGCTGCTAGACCTGTTAATTGACGAGTTTTATCAGAACCATCCCCGATAGAAACAGCTGCTAACGTGGATGTACCAACGGCACCGCCTTGAGTGCTGTATTTGTTTGTACGATCAGATGCTGGATTGTAACCTTGTACACCTGCTGCAGTAGTTGTTTTAGATTCAGAACCAAGTGCTACGCCACCTGCGATATTAGCATTTGCATCTTTACCCAATGCCATTGCATTTTCTTCTGTTGCTTTAGCATAACTGCCAACTGCCACAGAGCTTTTACCAGAAGCAGTTGTAAAGTGTTTACCACGTTCAGTACCCGGATAGTCGTATTCATCACCACCACCAATAGCAACGGATTGTACACCACTTGCTGTTGCACTAAAGCCAATAGCTGTTGCATTTTTCTCACTAGCAGATGCAGTCCAGCCGATACCAACACCGCCCTCAGCAGTTACAGCCGCTTTACGACCTACTGCTACAGAACCATTAGCACCTACCGTATCAGTACCTGCACTAGCACCTGGACCAAATGCAGTAGCGCCAGTACCATTTGCTATAGCTTGAGTACCAAATGCTGCACTGGAAACACCAAGAGCTTGTGTATAGCTACCAACAGCCAAACCATTATTACCTGTTGCCTTAGTTTTAACACCGATTGCAACTGTATTATTATTATCCGCCAATACTTCTTGACCAATAGCGATCATACCAGAAGCACTTTTAGCTTTACCATCTGCTTGCGCACCATTACCAATTGCAAGTGCAAAAATATTATTTACTTGACCTGTAGCCGTATTAATTGTGTCATTACCACGAGCAATAGTTTGCAATGTTGTACCATCGTTACTTGCTACACTACCAATAGCAATGGTTTTACCTGTACCAGCAATTACTTTTGTACCAATACCAATGCTATCTTCACCAGTAGTTGTATTCTCACTACCTACGGCTACATTGCGTTCACCATTTGTAGTGTTTTTATAACCTGCAGCAAAGGCACCGGCACGATTAATTGTATTCTCACGACCAAAAGCACTTGCTTGAGTAGCAGCTGCCGCAATAGTATTAGAAGAACCAACTGCTGAAGAATCATCAGCTTGAGCCTTATTATTAACACCAAGTGCTGTTGCTGAAGTACCTGTAGCTTTGCTCACACGACCAATAGCAACGGCATTATTTTTACTTGCTTCTGCACCAGAACCAATCGCAATAGAACGATCACCGGATGCAGTATTAGCATTACCTAATGCCACGGAAGCTTCGCCAGATGCTGTATTGCCCACACCAATTGCACTTGTAGACTTATGGCTAGCAGTATTTTGATTACCAATTGCTAACGAAGATTCACGGTTTGCTGTATTATTAGCACCATAAATTATTTTCCCACTTTCATTGTTAGGGCCACCTGTGGAATCATTTTGATAACCAACAACTACTGAATTTTTAGAAACTGCATTCGCATAATTACTGCCAGCTAAATTGTCAGGAGCAATATTTACTGCACTGTTACCATAATTGCCTCCCGCTTGTACCGGTGTACCAGCAGCCCCTGCACCAACCATAGCCAAGCCAGCCAATACGCTAGCTAAAACTTTTTTCTTACCACCATTGTTTTTCGCTACTTCAGATACTACAACGTAGCATTCTTTTGTTTTGCTCCAAACAACTTTAAAGATCTTATTCATATTTCTATGAACCCCTTTCTTTTTCTCTTTCTTTAAGACACTTATAATCCTTAATTAATCCCTATTCAATAGAAATAAAAATCATTGTGTGAAGAACATTTTCTCATGTTTCACTTTTCATTCATCTTACTTCATGT
>OKVW01000925.1_pt1 | contig 14185 bp, 13 predicted proteins | sample 1606991 | NCBI WGS metagenome assembly OKVW01 (sample SAMN03281021, study PRJEB24777) | human gut metagenome | isolation source: fecal sample PR177 from 1 month old male Malay infant, vaginal delivered...
CCGGGGTTAATCTATATGGCTTTTATATCTGTCGCGTACGGTTCACCATGTATGGGCTGATGGATAGAGACAACCGCGAAATGGGGGAGACGGTCATCACCGGTTGGTTCGGCAATACAGACAAATTTATAATTCGTTCCATTTACAAGCTGTTTAGCCACCGCCACCGGCGTGTAAAAATAATCTTCGTGCCTGCCGATTGCATTGTAAAAAACAAAGGAGTCATAGGGGGTGAGATAGGACTGATAGGACCAGCTGCCAAGCATAATAATACCTCAAGTGATTTAGTTATTACAGTATATGCCAGGAGCGGGGATGGGTTTTCAGACTTCCTTTAAAAACGTTGATTGTGTGTCCTAAATGTTAATTTTATATTAACTTGTTGAATTAATTTAACCGAAGTGCTACAATAAGTAAGATTGTACCGTAAGCGCAGTGGATGCAGACATTTTTAGGAATAAGCAGAACGAACCCGACCAATAATAGGAAGTAAGAACCTGCATACACATACGCTGATTGGAAATGTATTTTATATAAGGAAGAAGTTAGGAGAGTATACCATGAACGTTATTGAGAAAGTGTTCGGGACTCACAGTGAACGAGAGCTGAAGCTGATCAGGCCAATCCTTGCTAAGATTGAAAGCCTGCGTCCGGAAATGGTGGCAAAGTCCGATGAGGAACTGCGCGACCAGACCAGAATTTTTAAGGAGCGCCTGGAAAAGGGAGCTACTCTGGATGATATCCTGCCTGAGGCATTTGCCACTGTACGTGAGGCCGCAAGAAGAACGCTGAATATGGAACATTTCCCTGTGCAGCTGATCGGTGGTATCGTGCTGCATCAAGGACGTATTGCAGAGATGCGTACAGGTGAAGGAAAGACACTGGTTTCCACCTGTCCTGCTTACCTCAATGCGCTGGCAGGCAAAGGCGTACAGATCGTTACCGTCAATGACTATCTGGCAAAGCGTGATGCGGAGTGGATGGGGCAGGTTCATGTGTTCCTGGGACTGACCGTGGGCGTTGTCTTAAATGATATGAACTCCGATGAGCGCAGGAAGGCTTATAACTGCGATATCACCTATGTGACCAACAACGAGCTGGGATTTGACCATCTGCGTGATAACATGTCCATCTACAAGGAACAGCTGGTTCTGCGTGACCTGGACTACTGTATCATCGATGAGGTTGACTCTGTTCTGGTAGATGAGGCGAGAACCCCTCTGATCATTTCCGGACAGAGCGGCAAGTCCACCAAACTGTATGAGGTCTGCGATATTCTGGCCCGCCAGCTTGAGAAGGGCACCGTTTCCAAGGAGTTCTCCAAACTGGACGCCATCATGGGCGAGGATGTTGAGGAGACCGGCGATTTCGTAGTGGATGAGAAGGACAAGGTTGTGAACCTGACCGAGGATGGCGTCAGGAAGGTGGAGGATTTCTTCCACATCGAGAACCTGGCCGACCCGGAGAACCTGGAGATCCAGCACAATATCATCCTGGCACTGCGCGCCAACTACCTGATGTTCCGCGACAAGGATTATGTGGTAAAAGACGACGAGGTTCTGATCGTTGATGAATTTACAGGCCGTATTATGCCGGGCCGCCGTTATTCCGATGGACTTCACCAGGCAATTGAGGCAAAGGAGCATGTAAATGTGCGCCGTGAGAGCCGTACCCTGGCTACCATCACATTCCAGAACTTCTTTAATAAGTTCAAGAAGAAAGCCGGTATGACCGGTACTGCCCAGACTGAGGAGAAGGAATTCCGTAACATCTATGCAATGGACGTTATCCAGATTCCAACCAACCGTCCCATGATCCGTAAGGATATGGAGGATGCAGTATATAAGAGCAAGAAAGAAAAGTTTACAGCCGTTGTAAATGAGGTGGAGGCTGCCTACAAGAAGGGCCAGCCTGTGCTGGTGGGTACCATTGCCATCGAGACTTCTGAGATGCTCAGCAACATGCTGCGCAAGCGCGGCATTCCTCATAAAGTGCTGAATGCCAAGTTCCATGAACTGGAGGCGGAGATCGTATCGGATGCCGGTATCCATGGCGCCGTTACCATTGCCACCAACATGGCAGGCCGTGGTACGGATATCAAGCTGGACGACGAAGCCAAGGCACTGGGCGGACTGAAGATCATCGGCACTGAGCGCCACGAGTCCCGCCGTATTGACAACCAGCTGCGCGGACGTTCCGGACGTCAGGGTGATCCGGGTGAATCCAGATTCTACCTGTCCCTGGAGGACGATCTGCTGAGACTGTTCGGTTCCGACCGTCTGATGAAGATGTTCGAGGCCATGGGCGTGCCCGAGGGTGAGCAGATTGAGCATAAGATGCTGTCCAATGCCATAGAGAAGGCTCAGATGAAGATCGAGAGCAACAACTATGGTATCCGTGAGCAGCTGCTGAAATATGACGAAGTGAACAATGAGCAGCGTGAAGTAATCTATGCGGAGCGCCGCAAGGTTCTGGATGGCGACAACATGCGCGATCTGATTCTGAAGATGATTACCGATATCGTGGAAAATGCTGTGGATATGTCCATTTCTGACGAGCAGAGCGCAGAGAACTGGGATCTGAAGGAATTAAATACCCTGCTTCTGCCTGTGATTCCGTTAAAGCCAATCACTTTAACCGATGAGCAGAAGAAGATGAAGAAAAATGAATTAAAGCACATGCTGAAGGAAGAGGCCATCAAGCTCTATGAGATTAAGGAGGCTGAATTCCCTGAGCCGGAGCAGATCCGTGAGATCGAGCGCGTGGTGCTTCTGAAGGTTATTGACAACAAGTGGATGGCACATCTGGACGATATGGATCAGCTGCGCGAGGGCATCGGCCTTCAGGCATACGGCCAGAGAGATCCTGCGGTTGAGTACAAGATGCAGGGTTATGAGATGTATGAGTCCATGATGGCTTCCGTGCAGGAGGAGTGCATCCGCATCCTGTTCCACATCCGTGTTGAGCAGAAGGTGGAGCGTGAGCAGGCTGCCAAGGTGACCGGCACCAACAAGGATGATTCCGCTTCCAGCGGCCCCAAGAAGCGCGTTGAGCAGAAGGTTTATCCTAATGATCCCTGCCCCTGCGGTTCCGGCAAAAAGTACAAACAGTGCTGCGGCCGAATTAAATAGTAAATTTTCAGGCCGGTGAATGCCTAAGGGCACCGGCCTTTAAATTAATAATGGGAAATATTCCCAAATAAAATCAATCGAAAGAAGGTGAAGCTGTGGTTGAGTTAGATAATTTTAAGTATACGTTGTCAACGTATGATAAACCATTAGTGGAAGTGAGGGATTCACTTTGACCTGGATAACAAGGTCAGACGAATCGCGGAACTAGACAAATCAATGGAGGAACCGGGCTTCTGGGATGACCCGGATAAATCCACCCGCATGGTGCGGGAAGCTAAGAATCTAAAGGACGATGTGGATACCTACCGTGCGCTGGAGACAGAGTATGAGGACATTCAGGTGATGATCCAGATGGGGTATGAGGAAAATGATGCCTCTGTGATTCCTGATATTCAGGAAATGATGGATCATTTTACGGAAACCCTGGAGGAGATGCGCCTGAAGCTGCTGCTGTCGGGAGAGTATGACAAGAACAACGCCATTCTCAGGCTGAACGCGGGAGCGGGCGGCACAGAGTCCTGTGACTGGTGCAGCATGCTGTACCGGATGTACTGCCGCTGGGCGGACCGGAAGGGATTCAAGTACGAGGTGCTGGATTTCCTGGACGGGGACGAGGCGGGTATTAAGTCTGTGACCGTGCAGATCAATGGGCTGAATGCTTATGGGTATCTGAGGTCAGAGCATGGTGTGCACAGGCTGGTGCGGATCTCGCCGTTTAATGCGGCGGGGAAACGGCAGACTTCTTTTGTGTCCTGCGATGTGATGCCGGATATTGAGGAAGATTTGGACGTGGAGATCAATTCGGATGATATCCGTATTGATACGTACCGGTCCAGCGGCGCAGGCGGCCAGCATATTAATAAGACGTCCTCAGCAATCAGAATTACCCATATGCCCTCTGGGGTTGTGGTGACTTGCCAGAATGAGCGGTCACAGTTCCAGAATAAGGATAAGGCGATGCAGATGCTGAAGGCCAAGCTGTTTATGCTGAAGCAGCAGGAGAATGCGGCGAAAGCGGCGGGAATCCGCGGAGATGTGAAGGATATCGGATGGGGGAACCAGATTCGGTCTTATGTGCTTCAGCCGTATACGATGGTGAAGGATCATCGGACGGGTGAGGAGAGCGGGAATGTGGATGCAGTGCTGGATGGAGCAGTGGATTCGTTTATGAGCGCTTATTTGAGATGGATGAGTCTGGGGTGCCCGGATAAGAATGCATCGGTGGATGAGTAATAGGGTATGAATGAAGGGGAGCCAGGGGCGTGTTTTACCTGGCTCTTTTTTGATGCGGGGGGTACGCAAATGCTGGCTCCGCCGGCATTTGCTGGGGATTCCTGGGGGGATAAAAAGGGGCGTGTGCATCGTTAGAAATACATGAAAGCTGTTGCATTTCCAGGGGAAATGTGATAATATCTTCCTCATGAGTACAGATGTGTCTGATGTACGGACAGGGATTTGAGAGAGGATGTATATGGAAGATAAAAGTAAGTATTTCGTTGTGAAGCAGAAAGCGGTGCCCGAGGTGCTTCTGAAGGTGGTGGAAGCGAAGAAGCTGCTGGAGTCGGAGCGGGCGATTACGGTGCAGGAGGCTACGGATAAGGTTGGGATCAGCAGAAGCTCCTTTTATAAGTATAAGGATGATATTTTTCCATTTTATGACAATACAAAGGGCAAAACCATTACGCTTGTGATCCAGATGGATGATGAACAGGGGCTGCTCAGCGATCTGCTGCATGTGGTGGCGGTTTATAAGGCGAATATTTTGACAATACACCAGAGTATTCCGGTCAATGGGGTGGCTACGCTGACCCTCAGTGTGGAAGTCAGGGAGAATACGGGGAATGTGTCGAGTATGGTGGAGGAGCTGGAGGAACAGACGGGTATCCACTATGTGAAGATACTGGCAAGAGAATAAGTCGTCTGGTGAATCCGGAAATATATAAGATAGGGAGCTGAGATTATGATTAAAGTTGCGGTAATGGGATATGGAACCATCGGTTCCGGTGTTGCTGAGGTATTGGATCAGAATAAGGATGTGATTGAGCGCCAGGCAGGGCAGGCGGTGGACTTAAAGTATGTGCTGGATCTGCGGGAGTTCCCGGACAGCCCGGTGGCGGCTAAGATTATCCATGATTTTAAGGTGATTGAGCAGGATGAGGAAATAGAGATCGTGGTTGAGACCATGGGCGGCCTGAATCCGGCCTATCCCTTTGTGAAGGCCTGCCTGACGGCAGGGAAGCATGTGGTTACTTCCAATAAGGCTCTGGTGGCGGCTTACGGCACGGAGCTGCTGGAGATCGCCAGGGAGAAGGGCGTGAACTTCTTCTTTGAGGCCAGCGTGGGAGGCGGCATTCCGATTATCAGGCCGCTGTACCGCTGCCTGATGGGAGAGCGGATTGAGGAGATCACCGGAATCCTCAACGGAACCACCAACTTTATTCTGACCAAGATGGATAAGGAAGGGGACTCTTTTGAGGGGGCGCTGAAGGAGGCCCAGAATCTGGGATATGCGGAGCGCAACCCGGAGGCGGATGTGGAAGGCCATGATACCTGCCGCAAGATCGCCATTCTGACCGCCATGGCCACCGGCAGGGAAGTGAACTTTGAGGATATCTATACAGAGGGTATCACGAAGATTACTGATGTGGACTTTAAGTATGCGGAGAAGATGGGAACGTCTGTGAAGCTGTTTGGAACCAGCCGAATAAACGGGGATCAGGTGAATGCCTATGTGGCTCCGGTGATGATCGGCAGGGATCACCCCCTTTATTCTGTAAATGATGTGTACAACGGGATAATGGTGAAGGGCAATATGCTGGGAACCTCCATGTTCTATGGCAGCGGCGCAGGAAAACTACCCACGGCCAGCGCTGTGGTGGCGGATGTGATTGAGGCGGCCCAGAACCTGGAACGAAATGTGAAGATCGGCTGGAGCAGAGAGAGACAGCCTGTGCTGCCCATGGATCAGGCCTCTTTCCGGTATTTTGTGCGGATTGCGGGAAGTTTCCGGAATAAGGAGCAGGATGTAACGGATTCCTTTGGAAAGGTGGAGGTTGTGGAGCTGTACGGCATGGACGAATTCGCAGTGCTCACCAGGGAGATGACCGAGGGAGAATTCAAGGCTGCTGCTGTGAAGTTTGATGCGGCAGAGCAGGCCAGGGCAGAGTACGGGATCAAGCAGATGATCCGCGCGGTGCTGTAGAAATATATGGATACAATCATTAGAATAATATCATCCATGGCAAGGCAGGGGTTCCCCTGCCTGTTCCAGCTTACGACGGGACTATACTGTCCGGGCTGCGGCGGAACCAGGGCTGTGAGGGCGCTGCTCCGGGGGGACCTGGCTCTCAGCATCCAGTACCATCCGCTGGTGGCCTATGCAGCGGCAGTGATCCTGATCGAGCTGGTGAGCTGGGGGATCTCCAGGGCAGCAAAAAACCCCAGATGGTATCTGGGGCATATCACAGGGTTTGTCTACGGCGGTGTGGCCATCATTATGGTAAACTGGATCTTTAAGAATTACATGCTGGTGGCCAGGGGCGTGGATCTTCTGCCCCAGTGGACGCGTTGACTGCAGCAATGAGGCTGATTACGGTGTGGTTCCGTAGAGCTCATAGAGATGGTTCATCATCTCCTCCACCTGCCGCACGAACTCGTTTAACTCCGGGTATTGGGATGGATTGCGCAGCACACTGTAATAGACGATCATCATATAGCAGGCGATAAAGGTCAGCAGTATGGCGATGACGCAGAGCACGATACCAATGATGGCGTGTGTGTTGAAGGCCTTCTTCTCGCGGGTGTCCGCTTTCTTTGACATGATGGCCAGCACAATACCCACAGCCGCACAGATCAGCCCGCTTGGAAAACAGCAGCAGGAGAACAGGACGCCCACGCCTCCGGCCACGATGGAACAGATTCCCAGGCGCTCAGACTGGCTGTCCATATTGGGGCCGGGGCGGCGGTTGGGCTGTGAGGCTATATATTTGTTTTGGTTATTGGGATTTTCATTCATAGTTTGAGTAGTTCCCTTTCCTTTAATATTCCACAATTGCTGTCTTGGCTATTCTATCACGAAAATTAGTGACTGTCCAGACGGTGAACCCGGGGAATATTGACAAATAGAAGAAATCAGGCTATATTTGGAGCTGTGAGTCTGACCGAAAATGTGAGGAAGAATGAATGGATATTATTAAAACACTGGCAGAAGAACTGCAGATAGGCCGCAGCCAGGCGGAAGCGGCTGTTAAACTGATTGACGAGGGAAATACAATCCCGTTTATTGCAAGATACCGCAAAGAAGTGACAGGATCTTTAAATGACGAGGTGCTGAGGGATCTGGACGAGCGCCTGAAGTATCTGCGCAACCTGGAGGACCGCAAGGAGCAGGTGATCGGATCGATCCGGGACCAGGAGAAGCTGACGCCGGAGCTGGAGAAGCAGATCAAGGCGGCCCAGACATTGGTGGCAGTGGAGGATTTATACCGTCCCTACAAGCAGAAACGCCGCACCAGAGCCACCATCGCCAAGGAGAAGGGGCTGGAACCCCTGGCGGACCTGATCGCCATGCAGATGACCAGGGAACCCCTGGAAAATGCCGCCGCAGCCTACATTTCCCAGGAAAAGGGAGTTGCAGACGTCCAGGAGGCAATAAACGGAGCCAAGGATATTCTGGCGGAGCGTGTGTCGGACAATGCGGAGTACAGAACGTATATCCGAAACGCGGTGATGAAGGAGGGAATGATCCAGTCCTCGGCCAAGGATGAGAAGGCCCAGACTGTGTACGAGACCTACTATAACTATGAGGAGCCGGTGAAAAAGGCGGCCGGCCACAGGATTCTGGCCTTAAACCGGGGCGAGAACGAGAAGGTGCTCACCGTGAAGGTGACGGCGCCCGAGGAGCAGATTCTCCGCTACCTGGAAAAAAAGCTGATTTTCCGGGACAACCCCTACACCACGCCGGTGCTGCGGGAGGTGGCGGCGGACAGCTACAGCCGTCTCATCGCTCCTTCCATTGAGCGTGAGGTGCGCAATGAACTGTCCGAGAAGGCGGAGGACGGCGCCATCCGGGTATTTGGCAAGAATCTGGAACAGCTGCTCATGCAGCCTCCCATTGTGGGGCGCGTGGTGCTGGGCTGGGACCCTGCCTTTAGAACCGGCTGTAAGCTGGCTGTGGTGGACGAGACGGGCAAGGTGCTGGACACCATTGTAATCTATCCCACCGCGCCGCAGAACCGGGTGGAGGAGTCCAAGAAGATTCTGAAGCAGATGATTAAGAAATACAACATTTCCCTGATCTCCGTGGGCAATGGAACGGCTTCCAGAGAGTCTGAGCAGATCATAGTGGATCTGCTGAAGGAGCTGAAGCTGCCGGTGCAGTATGTGATTGTCAATGAGGCGGGGGCCTCCGTGTATTCCGCCAGCAAGCTGGCAACTGAGGAATTCCCCAATTTCGACGTGGGGCAGAGGAGCGCGGTTTCCATCGCAAGACGGCTTCAGGACCCGCTGTCCGAGCTGGTGAAGATCGACCCCAAGAGCATCGGCGTGGGCCAGTACCAGCACGACATGAACCAGAAGCATCTGGGGGAGACCCTGGGCGGCGTGGTGGAGGACTGCGTGAACAAGGTGGGCGTGGATCTAAATACAGCCTCAGCCTCCCTGTTGGAGTATATCAGCGGTATCAACAAGACTCTGGCCAAGAATATTGTGGCTTACAGGGAAGAAAACGGAGCATTTTCCAGCAGAAAACAGCTGTTAAAGGTGGCCAAGCTGGGGCCGAAGGCATTTGAACAGTGCGCAGGCTTCATGCGGATTCTGGGCGGGGAGAACCCCCTGGACTCCACCAGTGTGCATCCGGAGAGCTACAAGGCGGCCCAGGCTCTGTTAAAACGTCTGGGGTATTCCGCAGAGGATTTAAAGAAGGGCGGCCTGACCGGAATCAGTAAAAAAGCGGTGGATTATAAGAAAATGGCCGCGGAGCTGGAAGTGGGAGAGATCACGTTGCGGGATATTGTGGGCGAGCTGGAGAAGCCGGCCAGAGATCCACGTGACGAGATGCCAAAACCCATTCTCAGAACGGACGTAATGGAAATGAAGGACTTAAAGCCGGGCATGGTGTTAAAGGGCACGGTGAGAAATGTCATTGACTTCGGCGCATTTGTGGACATCGGCGTGCACCAGGACGGCCTGGTACATATCTCCCAGATGACGGACCGCTATATCAAGCATCCCCTGGAGGCGGTCAGTGTGGGCGATGTGGTGGATGTGAAGGTGCTGAGTGTGGATCTGGGCAAGAACCGGATCTCTCTGACCATGAAAGGGCTGAAAGAATGATCTACGAGACAAGCAGGCCGGAGGAGACATATGAGCTGGGGCGCAGGCTGGGCCAGGAGGCTGAGCCTGGCCGGGTATACTGCCTGGACGGCGACCTGGGGGTGGGCAAGACTGTGTTCACCCAGGGCTTTGCCGCGGGGCTTGGCATCTCAGAACCGGTGAACAGTCCCACCTTTACCATTGTGCAGCAGTATGAGGATGGGCGTCTGCCCCTGTATCATTTCGATGTGTACCGCATCGGGGATATCAGCGAGATGGACGAGATCGGCTATGAGGACTGTTTCTACGGAAACGGTGTGTGCCTCATCGAGTGGTCCCGGCTCATTGAGGAGATTCTGCCAAAGAATGCGGTGAATGTCACCATTGAGAAGGATCTGGACCGGGGCTTTGACTACCGCAGAATCCTGGTGGAGGGACTGGAATGAGAATATTGGGAATTGAAAGCTCGTCGCTGGTGGCCAGTGTGGCCCTGGTGACGGATGATATACTGACAGCGGAGTACACGGTGGATTTTAAAAAGACCCACTCTCAGACCCTGCTGCCCATGCTGGATGAGATAGTGAAAATGCTGGGGCTGGAGCTGGAGACCATTGACGCCATTGCAGTGGCCGGAGGTCCGGGTTCCTTCACAGGCCTGCGCATCGGCGCGGCCACGGCCAAGGGGCTGGGGCTGGCCCTGGACAGGCCGCTGGTCCATGTGCCCACTGTGGATGCCATGGCTTACAACCTGTGGGGCGCCTCTGGGCTTGTGTGCCCCATTATGGACGCCAAGCGCAGCCAGGTGTACACCGGACTGTACCATATGGAACAGGGAATCCAGGTGGTGAAGCCCCAGTGCGCCATGGACACGGCAGCGCTGGCCGGGGAGTTAAACGGGCTTGGTGAGCCGGTGATCTTCCTGGGGGACGGCGTGCCTGTGTACAGGGAGCTGTTTGAGAAACTGCTGACAGTGCCTTACCGGTTCGCTCCGCCCCAGATGAACCGGCAGCGCGGGGCCTGCGTGGCGGCCCTGGGGCTGGCGGTGATGAAGGGGGAGGCCCCTGGGGATGAGGGGGCATTTACTGTGTCCTCGGATGAGTTCGCTCCGGATTACCTGCGCAAGCCCCAGGCCGAGCGGGAGCGGGAAGCCAGACTGAACCCTGAGGGCGCAGGCAAAAGGCTGGCCGGGGACCGGTAGAGGACTCCTGGCGGCTTTAAAGCCAATTTTATATGAAAGGGATGTGACGAATATGGAAATGGACGGAACCGTCCGCCCCATGGGAGTCTGGGATCTGGAACGGGCAGCACAGCTGGAAGCGGGCTGTTTTACGGAACCCTGGTCCCTGAATATGCTGCAAAGCGGTCTGGGCAGCAGCCTGGATACCTACCTTGTGTATGAGGAAGAAGGCGTGCTCCGCGGATACTGCGTCATGCGGATACTGGGAGAAGAGGGAGAGATCCAGCGGATTGCGGTGGAACCGGCCTTCCGCAGGCAGGGCATAGCCCGGAAACTGATGGATGCCATGGTGTATCTTGCCAGAGGCAAGGGGGTGCGGGAGATGGCGCTGGAGGTGCGGGAGAGCAACGCAGGTGCCAGAAAACTGTATGAATCCTACGGTTTTGAGGAGGAGGCGGTGCGGAGGGGGTACTACCACAATCCGTCCGAGGCTGCGGTCATCATGTGGAACCGCCGGATTTGAAACAATTTCCACTTAAATTCGACATATTTTGTGTATATAATGGAGGGGAATCAGACATTCCTCTCCTGATTTTTTCACCGGCGGAAACAGACAGACCCATATCCTCCGGCGCTGGGATCACAGCAGGGAGAGGATGGATGGAGGACTGAGAAAGGTGAGGATACTCAATGAGAAAGTACACAAAGAACGGGCAGCTGGAGACCGTAATCTGCAACTGCTGCGGCAAGAAGTTAATTGTGGATCACGGAATTGCCAGGGAAGGATTTATTTCCGTGGACCACGCCTGGGATTTCTTCTCTGAAAAGGACGGTGAAGTCCATCATTTTGACCTGTGCGAGAACTGCTATGACCAGCTGACAGCCAACTTTAAGATCGGTATTGACGTGGAGGAACAGGTAGAATTTCTGTGAAATGTTTTAAGATTATTTAGGCTTTTCTTAAGTGTATTGAGCCCCGCCCGGCACTATGGTAATGTAGAATTACACATAGGCCGGGCGTTTTCTTATGCCCATTTTGAGGGAGGAGAAGTACAATGAAAAAAAGAAGGAGACTGATGGTATGGCTGCTGCTGGCCGCCCTGTTGGCGGTAACGGCATCGGGCTGCGGAGGAGGAAAGAAGGCCGCGGCCACGGCAGAGGCCACGGCCGGAGCCCAGTATCAGACGGACCGCGTGCAGGCCACAGAGGCAGCGGCCATGGAGATGGGAGAGCTGAAGGGAGAAGCGCTTGCCGGCCTTCAGGACAGTGACGGCAGCCCGGAGGCCTTCAACACCGAGGAGTACAGCTATATCGCGGAGAATCCGTTTCTGGCGGTGCAGAATTCGCCGCTGTCCACCTTTGCCGCGGATGTGGACACAGCGTCCTACGCCAACTTAAGGCGGATGGTGCTGTCCGGCAGTGAAGTGCCCGCCGATGCAGTGCGCATCGAGGAGATGCTCAACTATTTTCATTATGATTACCCACAACCTGAGGAGGGGCAGCCTTTTTCCGTGACTACCAGGCTCGGCGCCTGCCCGTGGAATGAGGACCATCAGCTTCTGCAGATCGGTCTGCAGGCCGGGAACCCGGATATGGAGCACGCAGGGCCTTCCAACCTGGTATTTCTCATCGATGTGTCCGGCTCCATGGAGGCGCCGGACAAGCTGGGCCTGGTGAAGCGGGCGTTTCTGCTGCTGGCTGAGAACCTGAAGCCGGAGGACACCGTATCCCTGGTGACCTACGCCTCCAGCGACCAGGTGGTGGCGGACGGCATTTCAGGCCGGGAGAAGGCAGCGATTATGACAGCCATTGAGAATCTCCAGGCAGGAGGCAGCACAGCCGGTTCTAAGGGCATTGAGACGGCTTATGAGCTGGCTGAGAAGCATTTTATAGAAGGGGGCAACAACAGGGTGATTCTGGCCACGGATGGCGACCTGAATGTGGGCGTCACCAGCGAGGGGGATCTGACCAGGCTGATCCAGAAAAAGAAGGAGAGCGGCGTATTCCTGTCTGTGCTGGGATTCGGCACAGGCAATATCAAGGACAATAAGATGGAGGCCCTGGCGGACAACGGCAATGGCCAGTATGCCTACGTAGACAGCATTTCCGAGGCCAGAAAGGTGCTGGTGGAGGAGATGGGCGGCACGCTGTTCACCGTGGCCAAGGATGTGAAGCTGCAGGTGGAATTCAACCCGGCCAAGGTCAAGGGGTACCGGCTGATCGGCTATGAGAACCGGCTGATGGAGGCCAGGGATTTTGACGACGACGCCAAGGATGGCGGCGAGATCGGCGCGGGGCACCGGGTGACGGCGCTGTATGAGCTGGTGCCTGCCGGATCTGACGAGGATCTGGGCGGGGTGGAGTTAAAGTACCAGGGCAAAAAGCCGGCTTCAGATGAAGCTGCTGCGGACCAGGGGGAGGCTTCCGGCGAATGGCTGAATCTGAAAATCCGCTACAAGGAACCGGAGGGAACCGAAAGCCGGCTTCTGGAATACCCTGTAGACGACTCCATGTTCTGCCAGGAGCTGCCGGAGGATATGCAGTTTGCCGCCTGTGTGGCGGAGACAGGGATGCTGCTGCGCGGCTCGGAACACGCCGGCACTGCCTCCTATGAGCAGGTGGCGGAAAGGCTGGAGGGCATGAAGGGTCTGGGCGGCGATACCTATAAGGAGGAATTCCTATATCTGGTAAAACGCCTGAAAGCCTTGTGACCCGCAACAATTTGCCTGCCCCACTTGATTATTGGGCCCTAATTGTGATATGATTCAGCAAGGAATAATATAGAATGAGGAAAAACCTATGCTGGATATATGTTTATTAGGAACTGGCGGGATGATGCCGCTGCCCTACCGGTGGCTCACTTCCATGATGGCCCGGTGCGGCGGCAGCAACCTGCTGATTGACTGCGGGGAGGGCACTCAGATCGCCCTGAAGGAAAAGGGATGGAGTCCCAAGCCCATTGATGTGATCTGCTTTACACATTATCATGCAGACCATATCAGCGGGCTTCCGGGACTTTTGCTGACCATGGGCAATGCCGAGCGCACCGAGCTGCTGACCCTTGTGGGGCCTAAGGGCCTGGAGCGCGTGGTCAGCGCCCTGCGCATGATCGCGCCGGAGCTGCCCTTCCCGCTGAAATTCGTGGAACTGACTGAGAACCAGGAGCGGTTTCAGATCGGCCCCTATTTGATCGATGCTTACCGTGTGAATCATAATGTGATGTGCTACGGTTATGCAATTTCCATTCCCAGAACGGGCCGCTTCGACGTGGACAAGGCCAAGGCCCAGGGAATTCCCCAGAAGTTCTGGAGCCGCCTGCAAAAGGGCGAGGAGATGGAGCACGAGGGAAAGCTGCTGACGCCGGATATGGTGCTGGGTCCGGACCGGAAGGGGCTGAAGGTGGCTTACTGCACCGACACCCGCCCTGTTCCCGTGATCGCCGACTACGCCCAGGACGCAGACCTTTTCATCTGCGAGGGCATGTACGGTGAGAAGGAGAAGGCGGCCAAGGCCAGAGAGTACAAGCACATGACGTTCTACGAGGCGGCGGAGCTGGCCCGGAAGG
>OKVW01000926.1_pt1 | contig 14173 bp, 7 predicted proteins | sample 1606991 | NCBI WGS metagenome assembly OKVW01 (sample SAMN03281021, study PRJEB24777) | human gut metagenome | isolation source: fecal sample PR177 from 1 month old male Malay infant, vaginal delivered...
TTAAAGGAGAAGAATATAATGAAAAAAATTGATGAAAATTTTGAAATGATTGATGTTGTGAATTATTTGAGAGTAAGTACTAACCATGAAGATCAAAGAAATAGTTTAGAAAACCAAAAAAGTTTTTTTGATTATTATATTAAAGATCACCCAAATTGGAATTTTGTGCATTCATATGTGGATGAGGGGATAACGGGAACAAATACAAAAAAAAGAATAGCCTTTAAACAAATGATAGAAGATGCCAAAAAAGGAAATTTTAGTATGATTATAACTAAAGAGGTATCAAGATTCGCTCGTAATACTTTAGATGCTATAAAATACACACGTCAATTAAAAGATCTAAATATTGGTGTATTTTTTCTTTTGGAAGAAATTAATACGATGGACGATAATGCAGAATCTCGCTTGACTAGCCTTGCATCATCCGCACAGGAGGAAAGTCACAGGACTTCCCGCCGTGTAAAATTTGGAATACACAACCTAATGAAAAATAATTTTGCATTTGGAAACCGCGCATTTGGTTACTATTTACAAGATGGAATACTAACAATCAATCAGGAAGACGCCAAGATAGTTCGTTTAATATTTCAATTATACCTGGAAGGTAAAGGCATTAATGGCATACGCAAAGAATTAGAAAAACGTGCAATACTTTCTCCGAATGGGTTAAAACAATGGAAAGATTCTTCAATTCATGCAATGTTAATGAACGAAAAATATATAGGGACTTTAAAACAACATAAACAAATCACGACAAACTTTTTGGAACATACTAGAGTAAAAAATGACGGAATTATGGAGGAATTTATAATCAAAGAGGATAATCATGAACCAATAATCTCCAAAAAAACTTTTGATGCAGTGCAAGAAGAAATGGAAAAACGTAGAGAACTATCGGAAGATAATAGTAAATATTCTAATCGTTATTGTTTTTCTTCTAAAATATTTTGTAAATCATGTAATGCAACATTCCAAAGGAGATATTGGAATGGAAAACATGAACAAAAAAATATAGTTTGGCAATGTAAAAATAATATATATTTTGGTAAACGCAAAGTAAATGCTTATGGAGATGAATCAGGTTGTGATGCTAAAGGAATTCATGAAGAAATATTGAAATCACTTTTTTTATTTAATATGAACAAAATCATTGATAATAAGGAACAACATATTTTTAACCTTAAATGTATGGTCAAAGAATCTATATCGAATCTTAATAACAATCAAAAACAACATAGAGAATTAGAACGTAGTTTAAATAAGTTTGAAAGTAAACGCCATAAATTGCTAGAACTTTTAACAGATGACATAATAAAAAAAGAACAATTTATAAGTTCAAACAAAGAATATACAATACAAATTCAAAATATTAAAGAAGAATTATCTAAAATAAAAAAGATCTCAAATCAAAGAGAAGAATTAGCAAGCAAAATGAATATGATTGATACAAATATAGAAAAATTAGTAAGATGTGAAGAATTTTCAGACCCAGTATGTAAAAATGTTACACATCACATCGATGTTTATAGTCGTGATAACATTCATTTTTTTTTTCAAATTAATGAAAATCCTCTTTTTTTTAAACTTAATATACCTGTTTTATCTATGCAAGAGGTGTTACTGGGGTTACTGGCGCTACTGGCGCTGCCGGCACTACTGGCGCTACTGGCGCTACTGGCATTACTGGCGCTACCGGCGCTACTGGCGCTGCCGGCACTACTGGCTCTACTGGCGCTACCGGCGCTACGGGAATTTCAACAACCATTCATAGCATGAGCGCACTTAATACTTCTAAATCTACCATAAATGTTGTGACTGGCGGAACACCTGTGCCTCTTCCCGACAACCAGATTTTAAGCAGTTTCACAGTAGATGAAGCAAACGAAACATTCACCGTTCCGGAATCAGGAACATATATGATTTCTTATCAGGCAGCCACAACAACTGCTCTATTGTTGTCGACACGAATTTTGTTAAATCGCGAGCCTCTTGCCGGTTCAATGGTATCCCCATCGCTGTCTACAACACTGTTTACTGCTTCAGTATTTGCCAATCTTACTGCAGGTGATACGCTGCAGCTTGAAATGTTTGGTCTTTTAGGTACAGCAGTACTTCAGTCAGGCAATGGTGCTTATCTGGAAGTAATCCGGCTCAGTTAATGAAAGCAGCGGGAATAATTAACATCCCGCTTCGCAAAAATTAAAGAGACATATCAGAAATCCCGTTTATCCGGTTTTTCTGATATGTCTCCTTTTATCCTTCAATTATGCCTTTTTATCTGTATCAATTATCATCCTTTACCCGTTTTGATACTTTCGATGCATGACATAGCTTTATACTCTGCTCAAAACGAAACAGGTTGCATGGATCATACTTATCCTTAATACACATCAGACGTTTAGCATTTCCTCCATAGTAGGCTTTCATATAATGAGGGGTACAGAGATAAGGAAAATTAATATAAGAACCCACGGTTAAGGAGCTCAGACATCTGAATCGCGAATGAATCCACGACAGATTTTCCGGCTGTGCTTCCGGAGCTTTCCATATCGTTTCTATCCCCATGATATAGTCTGCTTTTCTATAATAAAAGGCGGTGTCACAAGGCGCCATATCCCGGACCCTTCCCCCAAGCGCATAAAGTGCGACGGAAGCATAGGTTGAACCCCTGGCTCTTTTTTTCACCATACGAATGATCGCTTCTATCTGTCGAATCGAGTAACTTCCGCATACAAAACGCCCTGCAAAACGAAATTTTTCAAAAGGCGGATAAACAGACGCATCAATCTCTGTGGCTTCCAAAAAAGTCACATAACGAAAGGAAGCCTTTGCCCCACATATCTTTAAAAAAGGCTGTACGGATGCAGTTGCCTCTTCCGGTGTTCCATAAAAAAATCCCCGCAAAAATATGCCCATTCCTTCCTTTTGCGAATTAAAGATTCGGCTATTGGGCGTAAAGCGGTTTTCTTTCTTTTGTACCCACTTCTGCCAGGTCTGCAGAAATTGAAGGGCTGTTTCATCATTGATATCAGAATACTGAATATCAACATAGGTAACCTTAGTAACCTTGGGCAAAAGATGGTATGTCAGTGAAGTAATTACACCAAAATTCCCTCCGCCTCCACCCCGCAGCGCCCAAAAGAGATCCGAATGCTCCCTTTGATTTGCAACAATCACATTTCCCTTTGGATCGACAAGTTCTGCCTCTGCAAGTAAATCACAGGTGAGTCCAAACATTCTGGAAGAATGTCCCCAGCCTCCTCCCTGGGTCAGCCCCACTGCCTTCACGGTGGGACAAGTGCCGCTGGGGAAAGGATATCCGTATTGAGACAGAAAATGATAAAGTTCCCTGTTATTTACGCCGCTGCCAATCCGTACCGTTTGGGTGTCTTCGCAAATACTCTTGTCCTTTAAAAGGCTGGTATCAATTACTAATCTTTTATTTCCGATGCAAAACCCTTCATAATTATGCCCGCCTGACCTTACGCGAATCTCCATCCTGCGGCTGACCGCATAGCGTACAGCATCTTTTACGTCCTGGACATTTTCACAATAAACAATTGCTGAAGGATACTTTTGTATAGATCTGTTAAAAATCTGTCTTTTTCTATCGTAACCCGGACAGAACGGCAATATAATTTTACTGCATATATCTTCATTAAACATGATTATTAAAACCTTTTTAGCTGGCTGCATGCAGACCAGAGTTTCTAATATTATATGAAAAAAGAAAAAGATATGTGCTGTATAATGATTTGACAGGACGCTTTTATCATTTTGAAAAATTTAATATAAAACTACCTGTGAAATACCATTTTTTCAAAACTGACTACATCTACCGGCTTGGAGATCACATAACCCTGAACCATATCGCAGTTAATTTCCTCTAAAAACTGCATCTGCTCCACAGTCTCTACCCCTTCGGCAACTGTCTTCATGCTTAACTTTTTAGCTAATTCCACCACTGACTCAATAATCACCCGTTCCCGTGGAACATCTGCTTTTGGAGAAGAGAAAAAGGCTTTATCCAGTTTCAGCGTATCCGCCTTAATGTCTTTTAGCAGATTCAGCGAGGAATAACCACTTCCAAAATCATCTATAGAACATTGAAAACCCATTTGGTGAATTTGCTGAACCACATTTACAACCAGTTCTACATTTTCAAATAAAATCGTCTCTGTCAGTTCCATCTCCAGAAGTTCCGGAGGAATTGAATACTTATTCCGGATATTAATAAATTTCTGCAAAAAATCCTGCTCATTCAGATGAACCTTAGATAAATTAACCGAAATCGGAACCAGTACCAGACCGTCATCCAGCCATCCGCGCATATATTTACATACCTGCTCAAATACATATAAATCAACCTGGACTATAAAATGATTTTGCTCAAAAAAGGGTATAAACTCATTCGGTGGAACCAGTCCCCATTCAGGGTCATCCCAGCGGACCAACGCCTCTGCTCCAACAATCTTCTTATCTGTCAGCCGGACTTTGGGTTGAAAATAAACCACAAATCGGTCATTCACCAATGCGTCGTTCATTTTATTTTCCAGATTTTTATTTCTGTGCTGCTTCTGTCTCTCCAGTTCAGAATAAAATACACAGACAAATAAATCATTACCTATGGCAATTTTACCACTTTTGCGTGCTACATTTGCACGGTCTCTGATGTGAACAATCGAGAGATCCGGTTCTGTGATCTGATAAACTCCAGCTGTCAAAAGTAAATAATACTTTTTTAACGAATGTTCGTTAAAGGCATTAATTTTCTGTGTTACTCTACTTAAAAACGTTCGAATCTTATCCTGGGAATCTGTTTTAAGAAGCAAATCAAAATTATCTGAAAAAGAACGGCATATCAATTCGTCTTGTTCCATAGCGCTTTTGCAAACATCATGAATGTGCCTTAAAATAAGATCTCCATCATAGGTGCCAAACGTATCATTAATTAATTTAAAGTTTGCTACATTCAGGGAGGCAAACGTGTACGTACCGGGTCTGGCTGCCTGGATTTTATTCCATGCTTCTTCTTCAAATCGTACCTGACTGTAACCGCCTGTCACCGGATCTACAAATGCAAGTGTGGATAGTTGTTTATTATTTCGATTATTGATTACAAATAAAGTTACAACTAAACCGGCAAACAGCAGGGCAATGATGACATTATTTAAAACTGCTTTTTGCAGCAGTGTATCAAACTGCCGGCTGGCTGCCTCCTCCGTCACAACTAAAAACAGATAAAATCCAGAGTAACTTAATGGGATAATTTTTCCTATCTTTGGTATTTGATCAGCATTCATTGTGAAATACACCGTACCCATTTGGTTGGCAGCTACCAATTCTTTTAATATTTCCAGGGATGATTTATAATTAAAGTGTCCCCCCTCTTCTAATCCACGAAAAAAATTCTTTTTTTCTAACATTGCATAAGGATTATTCGACTTTACAATAAAACCACCACTCTCATTTATAATATGGAAGAAACCATTTCCATCAAAATAAGTCTGAGACAATAAACTCTTAATCCACTCTGTTGTATTACAGGCAACTAAGGCTCCTGTTATCTGATCTTCTTCATAAATTGGTACGGCATAAGCAAAACCATTTTTGGTTTCACCGTAAACTAAAGCATCATCCATAACAACTCTATTCCCATTTAATGCATCCATTATCTGGGTCGCACCAGAAAAATCATGTGTATTGCCGTCAGATCCTATCGCCGTTCCATCCTTAGCCATTACATAGACATTCACAAATTTGTGAACTTCTGCCTTCTTTTGGAGATATGCCATGTCAATCGTCTTCCTGTTATTCTTCTGTTCCACATAGGTAAGTGCAATTGACTCAAGAGCATCTAAATTCGCCTGTAAACGGGCATCTACTGAATATACAACGCTGGATGACAGCTCGCTAAAATAGCGGTCTGTTTCATCCGCAGTCGTCTGTTTGATCTGCAACACAAATAAAATACAAATGAAAACAACGACCAGCGTTGCGGCAATTAATATCGCAAAAAATCTTTTCGTATTTAATTTTAACTTCATCTGCCACGTTCTTCCTCTCATCAACAGCTCCTTTATTCTGCTCAAATGCGTGCTTCCGTAAAGGATAATTTAACGAATCTTTATCTCTCATTTTATCATTCATAAGGGAAATCCTTTTCATCCCGGTAGTCATACATCCCCTATTTCAGTTCCCATTTCCTGTTAATTTGAGTTTACTATATTTTATTCAAACAGTCTATAATAATTATTAATTCTAACCAGTTGAATTTAGAAAATAAAAAAGAACCGGGCTGCCAAACCTTACGGTTTGTATAGCCCGATCCCTCTATTCATTCTATTATATTATTTCACCGCTCGCTCTTTAGAGACGCAGATACGGTTAATCTTATAACTGAGGTCCTGCAGATACTAATGCTTTTCCAGCTTCATTACCTTCATATTTTGCAAAGTTCTTTACAAAACGCTGAGCCAGATCTACTGCTTTTGTCTCCCATTCGGAAGCATCAGCATATGTATCACGAGGATCTAAAATCTTAGGATCTACACCTGGAAGCTCTGTAGGAATTTCAAAGTTAAAGTATGGAAGATTTTTCATTGGTGCTTTAGCAATGGAACCATCTAAAATTGCATCAATGATACCACGTGTATCACGGATAGAGATACGTTTTCCTGAACCATTCCATCCTGTGTTTACCAGATATGCTTTAGCGCCGCTCATCTGCATTCTCTTAACAAGTTCCTCTGCATATTTAGTAGGATGCAGTTCCAGGAATGCCTGTCCGAAGCAAGCAGAGAAAGTAGGTGTAGGCTCTGTAATTCCACGCTCTGTACCAGCAAGTTTTGCTGTAAATCCAGACAGGAAGTAGTACTGTGTCTGCTCTGGAGTTAATACAGAAACTGGAGGAAGAACACCAAATGCATCTGCTGATAAGAAGATTACATCCTTTGCAGCTGGAGCAGCTGAAACTGGGCGAACAATGTTATTAATGTGGTTAATTGGGTAAGAAACACGTGTATTCTCTGTTACACTCTTATCATCAAAATCGATCTTGCCTTCTGAATCAAGAGTAACATTTTCCAGAAGAGCATCTCTTTTAATTGCATTGTAAATATCTGGCTCAGATTCTTTGTCAAGGTTGATAACTTTAGCGTAACATCCGCCTTCAAAGTTAAAGATACCCTGGTCATCCCAGCCGTGCTCGTCATCACCGATCAGAAGTCTCTTAGGATCTGTAGACAGAGTGGTTTTACCTGTTCCGGAAAGTCCGAAGAAAATTGCTGTATTTTCGCCGTTCAGATCAGTATTTGCTGAGCAATGCATTGAAGCAATACCTTTCAGTGGCAGGTAGTAGTTCATCATTGAGAACATACCTTTTTTCATTTCTCCGCCGTACCAAGAGTTTACGATAACCTGCTCGCGGCTGGAGATGTTGAACATTACAGCAGTTTCAGAATTTAAACCTAATTCTTTATAATTTTCAACTTTTGCTTTAGAAGCGTTATATACGATGAAATCTGGTTCAAAGTTTTCAAGTTCTTCAGCTGTAGGCTGGATGAACATATTTGTAACGAAATGAGCCTGCCAAGCAACCTCTACGATGAAACGGATAGCCATACGAGTATCTTCGTTAGCACCACAGAATGCATCTACAACAAAAAGTCTTTTGTTGGAAAGTACTTCCTGAGCAAGTTTCTTAACGGTATCCCATGCTTCCTGGCTTGCCGGATGATTATCATTCTTGTATTCAGCAGATGTCCACCATACGTTATCTTTGGAATTTTCATCCATAACTATGTATTTGTCCTGAGGAGAACGTCCTGTATAAATACCAGTCATAACATTAACAGCACCAAGTTCACTTACCTGACCTTTTTCAAAACCTTCTAAGCTTGCTTTGGTCTCCTCCTCAAATAACATATCAAAAGAAGGATTGCGAACAATTTCTGTTACCCCATTAATGCCATATTGCGTTAAATCAATATTACTCATCTTTATTTCCTCACTTTCATTTTTTCGAATTTGTTTCTATCATCTCACTTTGTGAATAAAAAGTCAATAGCTTTAAATATAAAAATAATGTAAAATTTATGAATGTTGATCATGATCATGTTCTGAGAACATATTTTAATTGTTTCAAATAAAAAATGTATACAAAATACCTGCCATGTCAGTAATAATTTATATCATAAATTGCATATAAAGCTATGTACGGACATATTTACTGCCTTTAGCACTATCCCTTTTAGAATATAATGCTCCGGTTTGTAATCCCTACCCCTCCCTGTTTTGGAATAATCATTTGCATAAATATTCCTTTTTTATCCTTCCCTGGAATAGATGGAAACAAGACCGAAAAACTGACTCCAAATTCGGAGGTCAGTCTTTCGGTCTAAATTCCTGTTAACTACAAGCGCTCCATCCGAACAGTAACAATAGTGACAGCACTTTCACTATCATTACAGTTCTGTATGGAGCACTTGTTTTACTATATATTTCTCTTTTTTGTCCAATAGGTTCCGTTTCCATAAGGCATAAAACCAATGGAATAATAGAACTGCTGAGAAGAACCCACGAATACAGATTTTGCTCCTAAGTCTCTGCACCGTTTTATTCCTTCATAGACAACCGCTCTGCCAAGCCCCATTTTTCGGTATTTCGGTATTGTTGCCAGCGGTTCTACAATTCCATATTCCGAATCCTGATCATACCACATACCGCAATAAGCTGCAAATTCTCCATTTGAATCAAGGGCAACAATTTTAAGATCCTTATTTACTTTCGGACCCTTAAATTCACCATGACCAAGTTCAATTTCCTTTTCAGTCGGAGAGAATTTACTGTTTTCTTTTTCATGGTTAAAGCCTTTAAACAACACTTCTCCATACTTGAAGATATCATAATGATCAGCCATGCTGGCAATTTGAAAGCCCTCTGGCAGATTATAATCCAGGGAACGTTCATCAATGGGAAAATACGCATCACACTCTTTATTCGTGGTTGGAAAGTATCCGTTTCCATAGGCAATGCGCTGAAATTCCAAATCAGAATCTGCAATAAATGCTTCAAATACCTCATCATTTTTCAGATTCTTTTCCGCGTAAAGAAGCATCTCTTCTTTCAGAAATCCGTAACCATCCTCTATACAAAAATGTCCGTTGCCCAGATCCGTATCATAGAGGGCTGCCGCCACGATCTCCCCCTCCTCTTCCCAGATCCCCACCCTGGAAATTTCAGATTCCTCTAAAAAGCCATGCTTCATCATCCAATCCCATCTGCCATAAGAATAATTGGGGTCTTTAAGTCCGCATAAAAACGTTCTGATTTTAAAGTAATCCTCACCAAATTCCCTGATATTACAATTATTTCGAGCTATTATTTTCATAACTTTCTCCTCTCCGTTTACGATTTTCAGCTATAAGCTGTTAATCAAAATTTATTTTTCAAAGGTACAACTCCACTTCGTGCTATCGTTATAATCCATGCTTAACTTATAACCTTTCCATCTATATACCACACAAATATTCTGCAGGACGAATTAATATTGTAAATATGCCGTAAAGTGGGGCGTGTAGATGGCAGGTATGAATTTTCAAACACGCTCTAATCCAACTTGCTCATTTTCTTAATCAATTCTCCTAATAACTCCATCAAATCCTTTGCCTTTTCAAATTCATTCATTTGAAGCAGCTGCTGAATTCTGGTTTCTGTCTCTTTCTTCTTTTGTTCCAGCAGCAGATAATCCTTGTCAAAATGATTGGCATAAATCATCTGGCGGAATTTACGGACAGACATTCTACGTACAGTATTGTTATCTACCAATAAAACATAATCCACACAGTTAGCTACCGTATAAAAATCATGCGATACCATAAGAATTGCACCTTTGTACGCTGAAATTGCCTGCTCCAATGCAATCTGTGCATAAACATCCAAGTGCCCTGTGGGTTCATCCAGCAAAAGAAAGTTAGCCTTTCCCAATGAAATCACTGCTAATTGAAACAAGTCTTTTTCTCCACCGGATAATTCACTCACTTTTTGATGAAGTGTCTCTTCTTCAAATCCATATTTTTTCAAATAGTCCGCTGCATCCTGTTTGGTATGAATGCCTTTTTCGTCAAAAATCTCCAGCAAAGTATTTTCATCGTCATATAAGGAGCCCGTAATCTGAGTAAATATACTCATTTCTGCATGCTCGTTTATCTTGATTGAATCTTTATTATTTTCATAAATTTCGCGAATTAATGTTGTTTTTCCGGTTCCATTATTTCCTACTATTGCGACATGATCCTGGGGATTCATTACAAAATCCACATGTTCTAAAAGCTGCTCATCAAATGCAACGCTATAATTAGTCAATTCAAGGATGTTTTCACTTACCACTTCCCTTTCAAGCTCAAAATGAATCTCAGGAAATTTGATATCTACGAAAGGAGCCTTTGTTTTTCTAGTTTTTAGACGGTCAAGCAAAGTCTGTCTTGCATGTACCGCTTTACCTAGGGATGCGTTATCCATCGACGTCGCTTTCACCCTGGCCTTTTCTAATATTTTACTTTGTCGGTCTATCTCTGCCTGGTCGGCTGCTGCTGCTTCTTCTAAATCTATCTTTGTGGCAAGAAGTTCATAATTATATTCTATATAAGTCCCATCAAATTCCTGAATGTCCATATTTTCCATATGAAGTATCTGATTAAAGCAATGGTTTAACAGATACCGGTTATGGGTGATAATAAGAAGGGTTCCTTTATGGTTATTTATCAAATTGCTTATAGCATTCAGATGGTCAAAGTCCAAAAATACATCCGGTTCATCCATAATCAGAAGTCCCGGACTTAGCATCATCTCTCTGATCACCTGAACCAGTTTGAATTCTCCGCCGCTCAGACTACCGATATTCTGCCCTTCTAACTTTTGCAAACCAGCTATTTTTAACTGCTTTTTAATGTTACTTTCGTAACAATCTCCATCAACGGCATTAAATTCATCCAGTACTTTTTGATATCCCTCAAAAATCGTTTCCAGATTGACAGCTGTCTCCATTTCCTTACAGTAATCAATGATTTTCTGCTCAAGCTTCACAAACTCTTCGCTTAGATACTGAAAAACCGTCAAATCTTCTTTTTCATCCAAATGGATAAACTGACTGACATATCCAATTCTGCCCGTACCTTCTATCTCTATTTTCCCATCGTACAAATACTCTTCTGAGTTCATCAGCAAATTCAGCAGCGTACTTTTTCCCGTACCATTAGCACCGATTAATGCACAATGCTTATTATCTTCTATTGTAAATGAAATCTTTTTATATAAATCCTTTTGTTGATATGAGTAGGACAGGTTTTCAACCTTTATCATATATACCTCCTGTGGTTCTTATTTTTGACTTAATTTTATACAAATCTCACCATGCTGTAGGCACAGTATTCTGAATTTTCTATCTCCTTTTTGTCTAGTACTCTTGAGCGTATTTTAAAATTGCTTTCTGGCAGCTGTGCGTCACACTTTGTGGGAGATTTGTCCCGGATGAAGGGCGCGTAGCGGGCTACGTAACCTGAATTCGGGTCAAATATGCCACAGAGTGGGGCGTGCTGATGTCAGGAATGAATTTCAAACACGCTCCAGATACCTTTTTAGTTGTTTTAATTGCTTTAAAGTCATCTTCTCATCATAATGCATTCCATTATAGGTTGGATGTAGTACAGGATACTGACCTTTTGTTTTTAAAATAAACTTCTCCTCAATCAGCCATTCAATAATTGCATAGATCTCTTCTTTGAATGCAATATTTATTTTCCCAAATTGTGGTACTGTATTTAGTTTATTATCCAATAGCCTCTTCGTAGTGTTCCCAACAAGCACATCCGTCAGCATTGTAATACCATAATAACGTATATTACTAACACTTTGCAGCGCACTAAGAATGACATGCACCACTTCATTCAAATCCCGTTCTCTATATAAAACAGGTTCGAAGTGTCCTTTCTTTATAGAAATTTGATCTTCCCGGTTTTCATACACATCCTGTATTTTTTGTTCATTTATATTTTCCGTATCTCTTTGTGCGCTATGCATGAATTGATTTTTAGTATCAACTTTTTCATCCAGCGGCTGATCGGAATCGGCTTCATAGCCCATTATATCATAAAACTTATTTTTGCTTATCACATTGTTACATCCGGTTCCATCCTTTTTATAGTTTGTACAGCCTAGAAAGTAATCATTCGATTTAGATGGTTTTACAATAAGATAACCATCTCTGCATTGATCACACTTCAATATTGAAAGCATTCCTGCTTTATGCTCATTCGTCATGAATCCACATAATTCCGGTTCATTTGTACAAATATATAACCTTAATCCATATGCATTTTTATATTTAAGCTGCATCGGGTATCCGCATACAGGGCATGACTTTCGTCCTACCGCTTTAGGTTCATCTTCGTTCCAGTTTCCATGAATGACTACGTTTTTGTAATCTCGCTTTAGCTCTACCAAAAACTCAGACGGATTCTGTTCCGGTGCAATAAAGTAGACACGATTTTTTGTTCTTGTCATTGCAACGTAAAAAAGCCTGCGTTCCTCAGCATAATCAATGGATCGATCCCCTTTTATCACAAAGGATAATACCGGATCATCTTCTATTTTTGATGGAAATCCATAAGTTTCATTTTTTCCATTAATAATAATAACCTCATCATAGCCAAGACCTTTTGACGAATGTGCTGTCATAAATGTAATATCCAGTTCTGGAAACATAACACTTTTAATCTTACTGCCTCTGCTCGTGTATTCAAATAAACCTGATTTTTCTAATTGGTCACCGTCAAACCCAAATCGACCAAGTAACAGTATGGACTCTGACTTTCGCCCTTCTAGTTTACTGTAATGTACTATCTGTTCCATTGCCACCTGGGCGGCATGAGCAGTAGCATAATTTACACCGCTTCTTCGATTTCCTTTTTTTCCTTTGTATGTTCCGTCATAAGTATAGATAATTACCGGCTCGCTAATTTGCTTTGGTGATTCTAATTTTTTTGAAATTTGTTCTGTATTTTTCTGAATAAAATTACCGGCAATATCTATTACTTCCTGAGAATGACGATCTGTTTTTACAATCTTCAAAAGTTTAGCATATCCCATTTTTTCCTGAAATTTTGTAAAAAGAGTAATATCGGAACCGCTAAATGCATAGATTGACTGCCAATCATCTCCCACTGCAATAATCTTTGCATCCGTTACTTCTGAAAGAGCCTTAGTCAGATCAAACCTCTGACGGGAGATATCCTGGTATTCATCAACAATCACGTATTTAAAGTCCAGTTTTTGCTTCATTTCTTTTACTTCTCGTAAAATTCTTGCAGACTCATTTATCATATCCTGAAAATCAACAGCTTTATTTTTCTTTAAATATTTCTCATATTCCAAAAAGCAGTCATTACAAATATCCAAAAAAAGTCTTGTTCTCACATTCTGCGTAGAGTGATACATTCGATTAAAATCTTCTGATGTATAACCATTTACCTTAAAATTAGATATAAATCGGCAAATAAGATTAACAAGTTTACGAACATATCTATTTTCCTCACCAGCTACGAGCATTTCCATAACTTCTGTATTTGATCGCTGCTTTAATTCAAATCCTTGCTTCTCCATCTTTTCTCTTAAGTGAGTAAGTAACGGTTTACCATCTGTATATTTTGAAAATGTGTAGATGAGCGTCGTTCCATGCTTACGATGAAGTAATACTTTGTCATTTACCGCTTTCTTATATACTTCTACCTCTTTATCACTGAATCTGTCATTTTTCCCATCTTCAGTAATTCCAAAATGCTCTATATATGCGATCTTTCCATCCTGCTTTATAATAAAATCTGGTGTATATGGTTTGCGCGCGTATGTAATATCATACTGATAAATCGGTTCGTACTCATAATCAATATTATTCAAATACAGGAAATTTGCTATTTCTACTTCCTGATGTGATCGTAAAACTTCATTTTGTATTGTAACCGACTTATTCGTTCTAGTATCTATAATCTCCCTCTTAAAATCTTCCAGATCACTTCTCATTGTAGAATAATTTGCTTTAGCTATCTGATTAAAAAAAACATTTAGATCATCACCCTCATATGGTGCATCAAAGTAAGATGCAAAAAACATAATC
>OKVW01000929.1_pt1 | contig 14154 bp, 13 predicted proteins | sample 1606991 | NCBI WGS metagenome assembly OKVW01 (sample SAMN03281021, study PRJEB24777) | human gut metagenome | isolation source: fecal sample PR177 from 1 month old male Malay infant, vaginal delivered...
ACCACGAGGTGAAGATGATCATGCAGACCGTCCGGCTCCACGACGGCATCGACCTGTACCGCACCAGGGAGCCGGGCATACGGCTGGAGACCAATCTGTTCTACCTGCCGAACAATGAACAGAATCTGGCGTACCGGGCGGCAAAGCTGCTGATGGATGAATTCGGGATAAAGGACGGGCTGTTTATCCGGCTGCGCAAATTCATTCCGGTGTCGGCCGGAATGGCAGGGGGCAGCACGGATGCGGCTTCCGTCCTGTTCGGTGTGAACCGGATGTTTGGACTGGGCCTTGGGGTGAAGGACCTGATGGAGCGGGGCGTTACGCTGGGGGCGGATATTCCCTACTGCCTCATGCGGGGCACCGCGCTGTCGGAGGGCATCGGGGAGAAGCTGACGGCCCTGCCGCCAATGCCCCAGTGCCAGGTTCTGATTGCCAAGCCGGGAATCAGCGTATCCACCAAGGTGGTGTACGAGGCCCTGGACGCCATGGAGCTGACCAGGGAGCCTGTGATCGGCCAGATCGAACAGGTGATGAAGGACTGCGGCGCGGTGAACGCCATGATGAGCGGCAGCGGCCCCTCGGTATTCGGCCTGTTTACAAGCCCCAGGGCGGCCCAGCAGGCATACGAAAGCCTGCGCTTCGGGGAATATTCCAATCTGGCAAAACAGGTATATCTGACAGGATTCTATAACGTACAGGAGGCCAAATACAATGGACAATAGTTTTAAGGTAAACATGAATGAGTATCTGCCGCTTCGGGATGTGGTGTTTAACACCCTGCGGCAGGCCATATTAAAGGGAGAGCTGGCCCCTGGAGAGCGTCTGATGGAGATTCAGCTGGCTGAGAAGCTGGGCGTCAGCCGCACCCCCATCCGCGAAGCCATCCGCAAGCTGGAGCTGGAAGGCCTGGTGCTGATGATCCCGAGAAAGGGAGCTGAGGTGGCCAAGATATCTGAGAAGAGCCTGCGGGATGTTCTGGAGGTGAGGCGTTCTCTGGAGGAGCTGGCCATTGAGCTGGCCTGCCAGAGAATGAGCGAGGAGGAGCTGGAGGAGCTGGAGCGGTCCCAGAAGGCTTTTAAGGAGGCCATAGCCAGAGGCGTGGCGATGCCCATCGCGGAGACGGATGAGCACTATCATGACATCATCTACCAGGGAACAGGCAACGACAAGCTGGTGCAGATGTTAAATAACCTGCGGGAGCAGATGTACCGCTACCGCCTGGAATACATCAAGGATGAGGATAAACGCCAGGTGCTTCTGGTGGAGCATGAGTACATACTGTCCGCCCTGAAGAGCCGCAGCATCGCAGAGGCCAAGACTGCCATGCGGGAGCACATCGACAACCAGGAGATCACTGTGTCACGCAACATCAAAGAGCAGGAGCAGGAACAGCAGGCCGGACGGGGGAGGAAATAAATGGAAGAGAAGAATTTTAAGGAGCGTTATCAGGCGGGGGAGATCCCCTTTGAGGAGATCGACCGCTATATCAGCATTTGGAACAACAGCGACGACGACCGCACCCTGGCCCAGTATCTGGGCCTGAATGCAAAGGAAGAGGATGTGTGGATTGTCGAGAGCGATGAAGCGCTCCAGGAGCTGCTGGACAAGGGCTGATGTTATACGGCCCGGCGGCGGGGGCTATTTTGCTGACAGAAGTTCCAGAAACCGGAATTTTACCCGGATCTGGGGCTTCTGTTTTTCATTTCCGGCGTGGGCAGGATCTGAGGGGGCGGGCAGTGCGCGGCCGGAGCGCTCATTTTCCGGCAGGAGGGCCTGGTAGTCGTCATCGGGGATCAGGGTCCGCAGGGTCTGTTTGGAGGACTCGGGTACAACGGCATTCATGGAGTCCACATAACACAGCGGCGGGTAGAGCACGCACCACCAGTTGTGGCCCTGGCCGCTGCCGATGGTGATCCTGGCCGCATCATATGTACCGCATGGAAACACCATGTCGCCGTAAGCTTTGGTGGGAAAATAGTCTCTGGTCAGGGACAGGGCTACGGGGTAATCCTGTCCCTGGGAACGGATATAGCCTGCGGCCAGTGACTCAATGTCGGAACGGTGTTCCAGAAGCCAGGATACTGTTTCGTCCTTGGTGGCGCTGCCGCCCAGGTTCTCGTTCACATAGTCCAGCACCAGGCCCTTGACCTCCATCTTCAGCTGCTGGTCCGCGCTGCTGTCGCTGTTGGCAAGGATGTGGAAACGCAGGATTTCAGGGGCGATGCGGGTGGCCAGGGCTTCGCTGCCCTGCTGTCTGGCTGTCAGTGCGATTAAAAAGGCTGTTAAAAAGCACAGTGCGGATATGCACAGGCTGAATCTATATTTCATGGTGTTACCTCCGGGTATTTTGCATTTTCAAATTCTGTTTGTAATTATTGACACATATGGTATAATGTAAACACTTGGCGGGCAGGTTTTTTTGTGGAACCTGTCTGTGCCGGGAAGACGAAAATGCAGAGCATGAGGAGAGCATCATGAGCAGACCAACAGTTGCAGTAATTTTTGGCGGACAGTCATCGGAACACATCGTTTCCTGCATGTCTGCGGCCAATGTAATAGACAGGATCGACCAGTCACGTTTTGAGCTTCTGCTGATCGGAATCACCCAGGAAGGGCATTGGGTAAAGACGGACAGCGTGGATGATATCCGCAGCGGCGCCTGGAAGGATGGAAAGACCAGCGCAGTCATCTCCCCTGACGCCACGGAGAAATCGGTGATCCTGATCACAGGGGACCAGATGGCCCGGGTGAAGATCGATGCAGCCTTCCCCGTACTCCATGGGCTGTACGGGGAGGACGGGACCATCCAGGGACTTCTGGAGCTGGCCCGCATCCCATATGTGGGCTGCGGCGTACTGGCCTCGGCAGTGTCCATGGATAAGCTGTACACCAAGATCATTGTGGATGACTTAGGCGTGCGCCAGGCGGAATATGAAGCAGTGTTTAAGGAGCAGCTGGATGACATGGACCAGGTGGTGGAGAGAGTGGAACACCACTTTGACTATCCTGTGTTTATCAAGCCCTCCAACGCGGGATCTTCCAGGGGAGTGACCAAGGCGGAGAACAGGGATGAACTTGTGAAGGGGCTGTTAGAGGCAGTGAAGCATGACCGCAAGATCCTGGTGGAGGAGACCATTGTGGGGCGCGAGATCGAGTGCGCTGTGTTCGGCGGAGGTAAAGAGCCGGTGAAGGCTTCCGGGGTGGGCGAGATCCTGGCTGCCGCCGACTTCTATGACTTCGACGCCAAGTATTTTAATGAGGAGTCCAGAACCGTCACAGACCCGGATCTTCCCGCAGAGGCAGTGGAGACCATCAGGCAGGCGGCGGTGGCTGTGTTTAAGGCAGTGGACGGCTATGGGCTGGCACGTGTGGACTTCTTTGTAAAGGACAACGGGGAAGTGGTATTTAACGAGATCAATACCATGCCTGGATTTACGGCCATCAGCATGTACCCCATGCTGTGGGAGGCCAGGGGAACCAGCAAGGAAGCGCTGGTGAACCAGCTTCTGGACCACGCCCTGCCGCGATTCCAGTGACTGCAACACAACAGAAAGGAATTCCGAACATGACAAAGGATGTGCTGATTACAATCAGCGGAGTACAGGCGTTGGATAATGAGGACGAGGATGTGGAGATGATCACCCGCGGGGACTATTACCACAAAAACGGCAAGCATTACATCATGTACGAAGAGATCATGGAAGGCTTCGCCGGGAAGGTGAAAAATGTCATAAAGGTTTCACCGGACAGCGTGGACATTATTAAAAAAGGGATTGCCAGCGCGCATATGCAGTTTGAGAAGGATAAGAAGAACCTGTCCTGCTACACCACCCCCATGGGGGATCTGGTGATCGGCATACAGGCCAACAAGATCCGGATTGACGAGCAGGAGAGCAGCCTGAAGGTCAATGTGGAGTATTCGCTGGACATCAACTATCAGCACGCTTCGGACTGTAACATTGTGCTGGATATCCAGTCTGTATAAGGGATGGGGCTGCGCCTGTCTCCGGCTGACAACAGCATTACAGCAGTATTTAGCGCTGCCGCCATGGAACGATTGAAGATCGTTTAAGCGGCAGCTTTTTTGTTTCACAGGCGGTGAGAAATGATGCCGCCGAAGCGACCTGCCGCAGGCGGAGAATCCCGCTTGCGGGATTCGCTTTCAAAGGTGAGATGCATGGCGGGGCTTACGAGGGGGATGAGATATGTACAAAGTGTTGATAGTGGATGACGAGATCATGATCCGCATGGGGCTTGGCAGGATTATCAAATGGGAAGAGCTTGGCTTTAAGCTGGCCGGGGTGGTGGGCGATGCCCGGGAAGCTCTGGAGATCCTTAAGAAAGAGCCCATTGATGTGCTGCTGACGGATATCAGCATGCCGGAGATCACCGGGCTGGACCTGATCCGCCTGGCCAAGGAGGCCCGGCCCAAGATCAAGACAGTGGTGATCAGCGGCTACAGCGAGTTTGACTATGCCATTGAGGCCATCAAGCTGAAGGTGGAGAACTATATCTTAAAACCCCTGGACCCCAACAAGATTACGGAGATATTCGCCGGCCTGAGGGCGTGCCTGGACCAGGAACAGCAGAATGAGCAGAAGGAACTGTACCTCCAGTCGGAATATGAGATGCTGCGCGGTGTGGACGTGAAGAATAAAGGCTGCCAGCAGGAGTACCAGGCCAGGCTGATCCGGATGCTGGAGGAGGGCAGGTATGATGAGCTGGACCGCTTTGTGGAGGCCCTGTTTGAGGCCCCGGAGGGAGAGCAGCCGGCCGGGGCCAGGGATTACTGCCTGAAGGCTCTGCGGACCGCGGCCCTGTATTTCCATCTGGAGAATCCGCCCCTGTTCCGGCTCTACCGCCTGGAAACAGGGGAGACGGAGGCCGTAAAGAACAGCTTTAAAGAGGATCTCCATCTGCTGGCGGCCCAGCTGCGGGACAACACGGAGAGCACGGCCATACTGGTGAGCAGCCAGGCCCGCAGGTACATAGAGGACAACTACAGGAACAAGGCATTGTCCCTGCGGGAGGTGGCGGAGCATCTGGGGGTCAGCTACGGCTACCTCTCCACTGCATTTGCCAGGACCTACGGGGAGAATTTCAAGTCCTACCTTGTGGCCCTGCGGATCGAGCGGGCCAGGGAGCTGTTGATGGAGCGGAAATACAAGATCTATGAGATCGCCGACATGACCGGCTACGGCAGCTCCAGGTATTTTACCGATGCCTTTAAACGGCGGTACGGCATCTCTCCTGTGGATTATCTGAGCCGCTTAAGCGGGGGGATGGGAAGTGAGCGCGATGAATAGGAAAATGACGCTGCGCAACCATTTTATTTTCACAGCATATTTATCCATCGTGCTGTCTGTGATTCTGATCTGTGTGGTGAGCTACGTGCTGCTGAGCAGCAACTCCCGCAAGTTCGCCATCCAGGCCAGCAATGAGGTGGTGCAGCAGAAGAGCGGGGAGATTGACACCAAGCTGCGGGGGCTGGAGGTGACGGTGCGGGATGTGATCTACAGCCCGGATCTCCAGAAGATTCTCAGCGACAGGAAGAGCGCGGTGGAGGACAGCCTCTATATGCGGCGGGTATCCGTGAACCATACCATTTCCCGCGCCTCCAATTCCCTGTACATGATAGACAACATCGCCGTATTTTCCAGGGACGGGGAAATGATCGGAAGCATGTTCGAGTTCGACACAGCGAAAAAGGCCAGAAGCTATCCCTGGTACAGCCAGGCGGCCGGCTCCAACGGGGAGACGGTGTGGCTGAAGGATTCGGTGGAGATGGCCACAGACAACTACGGGCCCCATGTGGTGATCTCGGCCGTGAAAAAGATCCGCTCCGTCTATGTGACGGACCTGACCAAGATCGGCCAGGATCTGGGCTATGTCTACTTTACGCTGAATCTGGACAGTATGCTGAATTTCAGCCATTCGGACTACTCCAACCAGGGCAGGAAGGTGTTCGTGGTGTCAGGGGATTCCCACATCATCGGCGGCAGCGACATGAGCCGCAGGGGCAGCATGTTTGCCCCGGAGCTGCTGAAGGAGAAGAACAATAATACGTATGTGGATTTTGAGGGGAAGGAGTATCTGCTGACCTATGGGCCTACGGACGCCTCGGTGGACTGGTATACGGTGTGCCTCACAGAGCGCAGCTTTATCTTAAAGGACGCTCACATGGCCATCTTGGTCTGCGCCGGGGTGTCGGTGGTGCTGCTGGCGGCATTTTACTATCTGTCGGCCCGCAACGCCGAGTCCTTAAGCCGCCCCATCAGACGCTTGGAGACGGAATTTGAGATGGTGGAACGGGGAGATTTTAACATAGAGATCCGGAGGCAGACCGGGATCAGGGAGGTGGACAACCTGTTCTCCAGGTTCCATCTCATGGCCTACCGGCTGGACAACCTGATCCATGAGGTGTATGAGGCCAAGATCAAGGAGCAGAACCTGATCGTGGAGGCCAGACAGGCCCAGCTCCAGTCCCTGCAGATGCAGATCAACCCCCATTTCCTCTACAATACCCTGGATTCCATCAACTGGATGGCTCTGATGGACGGCAATGAGGATGTCTCAAAGATGATCCTGGCCCTGGGCCATCTGTTCAGGAACAATATGAACACCACAGGCATCTACACCACAGCCAGGGAGGAAATCGAGAATGTGAAGCTGTACATGTACCTGGAACAGGTGCGGTTCGGCGGCCGCCTGGACTACCGGGTGGAGGCGGGGGAGCAGGTGCTGGAGGCGGTGATGCTCAAACACATTCTCCAGCCTCTGGTGGAGAACTCCATCAAGTACGGCATTGAACCCTACCATATTAAGGGGGAGATTCTCATATCCCTGACCAAGCAGCAGGAGAAGCTGTCCGTGATCGTGTCCGACAACGGCAGGGGCATGAATCAGGAGACGCTTAATTCCCTGCAGGGGCTGTGGGACGGCATCGCCGCTGCAGGGGATACGGGGGAGGAGAAGAAGCAGGGAGGCGTGGGCATACGGAACATTATGAGGAGATTATGGCTGTGCTACGGAGCCGCCGCCGTGTTTATTATTACCAGTAATTCCCAGGAAGGAACCAGGATGGAGCTCAGCTTTCCGCTGACAATTCCGGGCGGGCAGCAGGAGCTGTCTGATAATATAAGAGACCGTGAAATAATCTGATGAAATAGTAAATTTTCTGAATTGTTCTCAGAATTGGCGGCTGATATGATATAGGCATGCAGTTTATGGGTGATCCGTAAAACTGAATGCCTATTTTTTTGCAGCAGAACTATTTCAAAGGAGGATGACAAGTATGAGAAGAACAATGAGTATTCTGATGTGTCTGGCAGCAGCAGGTCTGCTTGCGGGCTGCGGGGGAAAGACAGATTCCGGCACAGCGGCGCCGGCGGCAGGCAGCAGCGTGGAGTCTGCGGGGGAGAGCAAGGCGGAGGCAGCCGGCGAACCGGTGGTGATCAACTACTACGACTGGGACATTCCGGACCAGAAATTTATCGATGACTTTAACGCCGCCAACCCGGATATCCAGGTGGAGGCCCACAGCATTCCCGCCAACGGCGAGCGCCTGACCAAGCTGGACATCCTGGCCATGAGCGGCGGCGACATGGACGTGATGCCCATCTCGGACGGCGACCAGTTCACCAGATTTGAGTCCGGCATGCTGGCCCCTCTGGATGATTTCATTGCCAGGGACGGACTGGACATGGAGGCTTCTTTTGGAAAGTACGCCGTATGGGGGCAGTCTGACGGCAAGTATTACGGCCTCCCCTTCCGCGCCACCCAGAGCGTGATCTACTACAACAAGGATATGTTCGATGAGGCCGGGGTCGCCTACCCAACGGATGACTGGACCCTGGACGAGTACATTGACATTGCCAGGAAGATGGCGGAGTGGGGCAGGGATCAGGGGATCTACGGAACCTACACCCATACATATGCCAATGAGTGGGCCACCATTGCCGCGCAGAAGGGCGAATGGTACACAGAGGACGGGAAATGCAATATCAAGGACCCCGCGTGGCAGAAGGGCCTGGAGACCCGCAAGCTGCTGGACGATGAGGGCACACAGATGCCTTACGGCCAGATCGTGGCGGTGAAGGCGGGGATTAACAGCTCCTTTTTTGGAGGCAAGGAAGCCATGGTCAGCGCAGGCAGCTGGCTGGTCAGGGGTATGAAGAATAAAGAGAAGTTCCCATTTGATTTCAATGTGGGCGTCGCCTATATGCCCCGGTATGACGAGACCGTGGAGGGACCCCGCAGCAACTATTCCTGTTCCGTGCTGGGCATCCCCGAGAACTCCAAACACAAGGAGGAGGCTTGGCGCTTCATCCGCTACTACGTGGAGGAGAGCTCTAATTATATCGCAGCTTCCGGCAACCTGCCCACCTATCTGCCCGCCTACAATGACGAGATGGTGGATATCTACTGCGAAGGTTCCGGGCTTCCCGTGGAGTACGGCAAGAAGTTCTTCGACAGCAATGTGAAGCTGTCCACCAACAAGATCATCGGTCCCTGCGGCGCACAGTATATGCAGATCGGCAAGGAGGAGATCGAGCAGTATTTCAATGGGGAGAAGTCTCTGGACGAGACCCTGGACAATATTGAGAGACGCGTAAATGAGGAGCTGGCCAAGCAATAGGCCGGAAAGAGGGGAAGCGGTGCTGGCATGAAAGCTGGAACGAAACTGAATAAAATGCAGCTGCGGGAGGAGCGGGCCGGTTACGGCTTCCTCCTCCTGAGCTTAATCGGAACGACAACATTTATCATTGTACCTATTCTGATGTCCATGTTTCTGGGATTTACCACCTGGAACCCCATGAAGGGGATGGCCGGAATCGATTTCGTGGGATTGGAGAATTTCCGGAACATGGCTGGGGATGAGCGGGTGTGGGCGGCTCTCAGGAACAACCTGGTGTACTCCCTGACCTATGTGCCTCTGACCATCTCCATCGCGCTGGTGCTGGCCGGCGTCCTGAACAAGTTTGTGTACTGTAAGATCCCCATCCGCATGATGACATTTATGCCCTATATCTCGTCCCTTGTGTCCGTGGCAACGGTGTGGATGGTGCTGCTCTACCCGGACAACGGCCCGGTGAACTCCATTCTCTCCAGCGTGTTCCATGTGGCTGATCCGCCCAAGTGGTTTATCAGCTCCAAGTGGGCGCTAAAGGGAATTATCATGATGTCCGTGTGGCATGACGTGGGTTACTACTGTATCATCCTGCTGGCCAACATGCAGGGCCTGTCCAAGGAAGTCTATGAGTCGGCGTCGGTGGACGGGGCAGGGGCCATACAGACATTTTTCCGGATTACCATTCCCATGATGTCATCCAGTATCTTCTTCTGCATCACCCTGGCCACCATCAATTCCTTTAAGATCTTCGACCAGGTCAACATCATCACAGAGGGAGGCCCCGGTTTCTCAACCACGGTGCTGGTTCAGAGTATCTATTATTACGCATTTAAGGAGTACAAGATCGGATATGCGGCCGCGGTTGCCATTGTGCTGTTCCTGGTCATCTTTGCATTCTCAACAGTTTTACAAAAACTGGAAGAGAAATTCTCATATTAGGAGGGGACATATGAGCTATACGACAAAACGCCTGATCGCCAGGATTGTGGCCACAGTGATTGTGGGCGCCCTGGCCCTGGTATTTATATTCCCGTTCTTATGGATGCTTTCGACCTCCTTCAAATACGAGATCGATGTGATGGAATTCCCGGTCCGCCTGATTCCTAAAAACTGGAATTTCCAGAACTATGTCACTGTGTTTACCAAGAGCGATTTCCCGGGTTATTATCTGAATTCCATCAAGGTAACATTTTTCACCATCATCGGGGAGCTGGTCATCACCACCATGGCGGCCTATGCCTTCGCAAGGCTGAACTTCAGGGGGAAGAAGTTCCTGTTCACGGTATACCTGTCCACCATGATGATTCCGGGCCAGGTGCTGCTGCTGCCCAAGTACATCTATTTTTCCCAGCTGCACATCACCAACACCCATCTGGCCCTGATCATGCCGGGACTCTTCTCGGTATTCGGCGTGCTGCTGATGCGCCAGGTATTTATGCAGATCCCCTATGAGTACACGGAGGCGGCCTATATTGACGGGGCGTCCCACCCCACCATCTTTATGAAGCTGATCCTGCCTCTGGCCAAACCCGGCCTGATGACCGCACTGCTGCTGTCCTTTACCTGGACCTGGAATGATTACATCAATCCCCTGGTGTTCCTGTCCAATGACAAGCTGTTCACACTGACGGTGGGCCTGCAGCGTTTCCAGGAGGACGCCTCCACCAACTATGCGCTGATCATGGCCGGAGCCACGGTATCACTGATTCCGCTGATCGTGCTGTTTCTGTTCACCCAGAAATATTTTATTGAGAGCTTTGCCTCAGCCGGGGTAAAGGGGTAAGCGCGTTACCATTCACAGCTTTGCACAAGAAAGGAGAATTACAGAATATGGATAAAGTACGGATTGGAATGATTGGAATAGGGAGTATGGGGACAAGCCACAGCGGCTGGCTGGTGGACGGCAAGATCCCTGGGGCCTGCCTGACGGCGGTCTGCGACATTGACGAAAAATGCAGGCAGTGGGCAGAGGAGAACCTGCCCGGCACAGTGGCTGTCTACGGCAATTACCTGGATCTGATGGACAGCAAAAAGGTGGATGCGGTGGTGATCGCCGTCCCCCATTACCTGCACCCCCAGATGGCAATTGACGCCATTGCCAGGGACCTTCACGTGATGGTGGAGAAGCCTGCCGGCGTATACGTCTCCCAGATTAAGGAAATGAATGAGGCCGCGGCCAAGAAGCCCGGCCTGGTGTTCGCCATGATGTTCAACCAGAGGATGAATCCCCTGTACCAGAAGGTGAAGGCAATTCTGGAGGCGGGGACCATCGGGGAGCTGCGCCGGGTCAGCTGGATGATCACCAGCTGGTGGAGGACCCAGAAGTATTACGACTCCAGCGCCTGGAGAGCCACCTGGTCGGGGGAGGGCGGCGGCGTGCTGGTGAACCAGGCGCCCCATCAGCTGGATCTGCTCCAATGGCTCTGCGGTATGCCGGCCACCATGGAAGCCCACTTAAAATACGGCTCCCACAGGGATATTGCAGTGGAGGACGATGTCACCGCCTATTTTGAATATCCGGGCGGGGCCACGGGAACCTTTGTCACCTGCACCCACGATGCCCTGGGCACGGACCGGCTGGAGATCCACGGGGACAACGGCAAGATTATTATTACAGACAGTAAGACTGTGACCGTGAAGAAGCTGAACAAGCCCGAGGCGGTGCTGAACCAGGAGCTGGATTTCCGCCAGATGCTGGCCCTGGTGAAGGGGCAGTCCGGGGAGAAATTATACACGGAGGAGAGCTTCGAGTGCCCCGAGAACTGGGACCAGCAGCACATTGACGTGCTGATCAACTTTGCCGGCGCCATTCTGCGCGGCGAACCCCTGATCGCGCCGGGGGCTGAGGGCGTCCAGGCCGTACAGATCGCCAACGCTATGTTCCTGTCCGACTGGCTGGGCCATGCGGTCCGGATACCGGTGGATGAAACGCTGTTTTATGAGAAACTGCAGGAGAGGGTCAAAAAGGAGCAGGAAGAGAATGAAAAAATTTAGAACAGGAATCATCGGGCTGGGCACTGTGTCCAGAACACACAGAAACGCCCTGGCCCAGATGGACAATGTGGAGCTTGTGGCTGTCAGCGATGTAAAGCCTGAGAAGGCAGAGGAACTGGCGGAGGGAGTGCATTTCTACGGGAAGTATGAGGAGATGCTGGACCGGGAACAGCTGGACGCAGTACACATCTGCCTGCCCCATTATCTGCACTATGAGGCTGCCAGAGCCTGCGCCCAGCGGGGCATCGACGTATTCTGCGAGAAGCCCAGCACCATTGACAGCGCCCAGCTGCGGCTGATGAAGAACCTGGAGAAGGAATATGACTTCCGGCTGGCCATCTGCCTGCAGAACCGTCTGAACCCCACTTTTATCAAGCTTCAGGCGCTGCTGGCTTCAGGGGAGTATGGAAAGCTGCTGGGAATCAAGGCCGTAGCCATCTGGTCCCGGGACATGGGCTACTACAACGCCGCCCCCTGGCGGGGCAGCATGGCGGAGGCCGGGGGCGGCTGTATGATCAACCAGGCCCTTCACACCCTGGACCAGATGCAGCTGCTGGGCGGGCAGATCCGGTCCGTCACCGGGCAGATCTGCAACCTGCTGCACCATGAGATTGAGGTGGAGGATTCGGCCATGGCCCATGTGGAGTTTGAGAGCGGGGTCACGGGAACCTTCCTTGGGACCATTACCTACGTGAAGAATTCCAGCATCGAGCTTCAGGCAGTGTGCGAGAAGGGAACATTTACCATCAAGGATTACGGCCTCTGGTATGGGCCCGCTGAGAATGAGAACGAGAAGGCCCTGGTGGTCCGCGACAAGCGCCTGCCGGGTTCCAAGACCTACTACGGGGCCAGCCATGTGGAGCGCATCCGCGGTTTCTATGAGACCCTGTCGGGAAATGAGGACAGCTGCGTCAGTATTGAGGAGGAGGGGCAGGTGATCCTGCTGATCGAGGCCATCCGCCGCTCTTCCCGGGAGCACAGAGTTATTATGTGGAAGGAGATGGAAGGAAATGAGTGAAGCAAGAAAAGGCGCGCCGAAAATAGCGCTGAATATGTCCATGGTGAAAACCGTTATGTGGGATAAGGGGCCGGATTATACCTTCCGGCTGGTGAAGGAAGCGGGGCTGTCCTACTTCGAGCTGTCCCAGGTGGACATGACCGACGAGTTCATAGACCGGGTTCTGGAAGCCTCCGCCAAACATGGCGTGACGGTCATGTCCACCAGCCTGAATTACAAGCCCCTGTTTGGCCCGGGCGCCAAAGGATTTGACATTGAGAAGGACTTTGACCGGATCGTGGAGGCCAACAGGCGCCTGGGAGTGACCTATGTGCGGGACTCCCTGATCCCCAGAATCTGTATTCACAATGAGGAGGGATATTACCAGGCGGCCCGGGATCTGAACCATTACGGGAAGCTGCTGAAGGAGCAGGGGCTGAAGCTGTATTACCACAACCATCATTTTGAGTTCGAGAAGTTTAACGGGAAAACAGGATTCGAGCTGCTGGTGGAGAATACAGATCCTGAGCTGGTGGGATTTGAGATCGATGTGCACTGGATTCAGAGAGCGGGACATGACCCGGTGAAATGGATTAACCGGCTGGCGGGAAGGGAGGAGATGGTGCATCTGAAGGACTACCGCATCTATTTCCCGGACGGGGAACCGACACAGGAGATCTTCCACAGGGAGCAGTGCATCCAGTTCGCGGAGATCGGCGAGGGGAACCTGGACATGAAGGCCATAATTGCGGCCGCTGTGGAGGGAGGAGCCGTCTACCTGCCCATTGAGCAGGATCAGACCTATGGGCTGGACCCCTTTGACTGCATCCGAACCAGTGTGAACAATATCCGCAGCATGGGATATGGAGAATATCTGTAATGGGCGTTTTACTGTCCGGTTTCGCGGACGAGATATCACCGGACTTTGAGCGGCAGATGGAGGTGTTAAACCGGCTGGGAATGGGCTATATGGAGATCCGCGGAGTGGATGGGAGAGGGGTTGACACCTGCTCCGCAGAGGAAGCCCGCGGGATCAAGGGCCGGCTGGACCACAGGGGGCTGCGCGTGTCCTCTCTGGCCTCGCCCATTGGAAAGATCGAGATCACCCAGGACTTTGCCGGGCATTTGGAGCACTTTAAGCATGTGGTGGAACTGGCGCATGTGCTGGACACGCGGTATATCAGGATATTCAGCTTTTTTATCCCTCAGGGGAAGCGGCCTGAGGAATATAAGGGGATGGTGTTTGAACGGCTGGGGGCTATGGTGGATTATGCGGAGGCCCAGAAGGTGGTGCTGCTGCATGAAAATGAGAAGGATATATATGGGGACACTATTTACCGCTGCCGTGAACTGATGGAGGCTTTTTATGGGGACAGCTTCCGGGCGGTGTTCGATTTCGCCAATTTTGTGCAGTGCGGGCAGGATGCGTGGCAGGCTTATGGGGAGCTGCGGCCGTTTATTGAGTATGTGCATGTGAAGGATGCCCGGGGAAAAGACGGGGTGATTGTGCCTGCGGGGGAAGGAGATGGAA
>OKVW01000934.1_pt1 | contig 14099 bp, 10 predicted proteins | sample 1606991 | NCBI WGS metagenome assembly OKVW01 (sample SAMN03281021, study PRJEB24777) | human gut metagenome | isolation source: fecal sample PR177 from 1 month old male Malay infant, vaginal delivered...
CAAGGACAACCCCTCGGGCCCGAGGAGAGGGGGACAAGATTGGTGTCATTTGTACCGTTTTGAAAGTGACGAGAACATAGTATATGTCCCTAATTTGAATTATTCCGAGAATTTGACTGAAGAATTTGTATTTAATCCGAGTTTTTGCAGCATTTTTGGAAATAACTAGGAGGATTTTGCTTTTTTCTCGATTTAATTCAAAAACTCGTTTTATATAATCCGAGTTTTTGCAGAAAAAATGGAAGGAGGTGGAAAAATATCGTCAAAATCTCGGTTTAATTCAGTTTTTTAGGGTCAAAAACTCGGAATAATTATTTAGAAGAAATTGGGAACCTTGAAAGCATTGCAGTGCAAGGGATTGAAAACATGAAAGGGGTATCGTTTATGAAAAAATGGGTAACCGACACAGGGGGGTATAGGCATCTTTCCTGGAAAGGACACAGAGCCTCAATAAGGGCTATCATGTCTATTGGTTTATTCCCGAAACCAATCTGCTACGAAGTCGAAGTGGATGACCATGAGATTGGAACAGTAGAGCGAAGTGCCGACGCCAGGAAAAGAGCAGAGAACGAAATACTCTGCATGTTGGCGAAAGAGGGAAAAATGACGGGGCGGGCTTTTAAGGACTTCCGCGGAGATAAGGGTTCTGTTGGTTCTGTTATCAGAGCTAAGGGCGACACAGGGGTTGTGATTGGAATTTATCCGTGTGGCAAAAACGGACAAAAACTCTTTTATGAAAGGGAAAAGGACAAGAGAATCGATTTTGAGTATGCGATTTTTGTATACATTGTGAAACGGGGGAACAAGGATGGAAACGAGAATTGAGTTCGGCGGCTTTGTATGGAATCGGGAAACAAAGGAATATGAGCTGGTGTTCAAGACGGAAATGTCTGCTCTCCTGGCAAGGAACCGTGCAAAGGAAAGTGCTGAATTTCAAAATCAAGGCGGGGCCGCATTTGACACACAGAGCATTATCGTAAAGAAGAGGGAGGTTCTTGTCTGTCCCAGCCCATGGGAGGACATTGACGGGCCCCCTGTTGGAAAGCACAGACGTAGAAAAATTGAGAGGGATATTGATGAAGCGAGAAGGATTATTCTCGATGGCCTTTTACGGTATAAGAAAAAGAAAATCGGCGCCAGGAGCAAAACTCACGCGGCGGATTTGGCGAAAGCGTTCACTGACCTGGAACCGTATGGGGACGAGGAGGGAATAGCTGACGCCTACGCTTATGAGGAAATTTCAGATACGGAGCGGCACAGGCTACTGAAGCTGTGTGAGGCTCGGAAGGAGGCGCAAAAAAACGAAGGCATATATCAAGATAGAGTAATCGAAATACTGGAGCGTGCTATCTGTCGCTGTGGAGATGAATTTGGGCTTGATTAAAGAAGAAGGAGACACGAAATGGAAAAGGCGCAGACAAAGACTCGGGATATTCGCTTTTTTAGCAAGAAGAACGATGCGATGGTCACGGTCCATTCTCCCAGGGCTAGAAAGTACGCTGGCATTTTGGAGGCCCGGGAGGATATAGTCTCATACGAATGCTGTGTGGCGTTGGAAAGTAAGGCAAATATCCACGTTTCCAGAGCCGGTATTCGGAAGGGGTATTTCGAGACACCCTGGAGCACAGACTTTATCATCCACTACATCGACGGGAGATTCGGCGTCCGGGAGATGGTAACTGCTGAAAATTTAATGAAGGCCGCTGTATTGGAAAAGCTGGAGTTTTCCCGCAGGTATTGGATACAGCAGGGGGTGTTGGATTGGAAAATCCTTATCCTGAGTGGCCCTGAGGTGTGATATTTGGAGGTGGAGTGAAGGGTGTTTATTCTCGCACTGGGGAAACGCTATCGCATACTGCTGAAAGACGAAACAGGCGCATGGGCAATCTCATATGACGAACCAGGCGAACCGGTCTTCTTTTCGGCGGACAACCTAAACAATTATCACCGCATTCCGGCTCCAGAGGACGTTGTGGAGGCGGAGGAAGCTCTGGCAAATGGGTGGTTGACCGACGCTCAGCGGGGACGACTGAAGATGATAAGCCCCATACTTTCTGACAACGCTTACATATTTGATAAGGGAAAGCGGCAGGTCAAACTAAAGGAACTATCAGTTGAGCATAAAACGACCGTGCGTCGACTGAAGCGTGTACTGTACAAATTCTGGGCAACTGGTCAGCTGACCGCAAAAAAAGCAGTTACGGCGAAGGAGGTCGGTCCAGACAGTCAGAATTTCTCCTGGGCAATTCGGACCATCTACTTTAGCGCAAGCAAGGTGTCTCTTCGGGCCGCATACGACAACATGCTCCTCGCCAGGTATATGACCCCGGAAGGAAAACTCTCTGAGGTTGTTCCATCCTATTGGAGCTTCCGGAAATATTACTATGACCACGGCTACCACAGGCGCTCTCAGCGAGATATTGCCCGCGGGGGATTGTCGAATTACCAGAGGAACAAAAGACCGCTCTATGGCTCTGCAATGGGCTGGAGAGACAGGATAGGTTCATATCAGATGGATGCTACAGAAGCCGACATCTATCTGGTCTCCAGGTTTGATAAAACTGCTGTTATCGGACGGCCAAATGTTTATCTGGCGGTGGATACGGCCACCCAGCTCGTAGCGGGTTTCTATGTTGGTCTGGATGCGGGGCAGGCAGCAATCATCGCGTGTCTGAGAAATGCGGCCGCCGATAAAGTAGCTTACTGCGCCCAGTACGGCGTCATCATCCAGCCGTGGCAGTGGCCGAGCCATGGGCTGCCTGGGGAAATCATCTCTGACAAGGGGAGTGAGTTTATTTGCGGCCGTATGGATGAGCTGTGCATGCGGTTCGGCGTGGAGTGTCAATCGCTCCCGCCGTTTCGCCCCGATGGGAAGGGGTTGGTCGAAAAATCCTTCGACATGCTCCAGGAGCGGTTTAAACCTATTTTACGGGGGAAAGGCGTCATTGAGCCGGATGCACAGGAGCGATGGGCTGCTGATTATCGGTCTCAGGCCGTTTTGACCCTGGATGACTTTACAAAGGTACTGATTCATTGCATTGTTTATATGAACAGCGCCAGGGTAATGGACTCATTTGAACACACCCGGGAGATGGCGGTGGACAAGGTGGTACCGATTGCGGCAAAACTGTGGGCGTGGTACGAAAACCGGCGCCAAAGTACGCTGTTGGATGTTGATGAGCAGGACTTTTATCTATATTCCTTGCCAAGGAAAGATGCTAAGGTTGTGCGAAAAGGCATCAACTGCCAGGGGCTCTGGTATAACTGCCGGGACATGGAGGCCAGAGGCATCCGCGTGGGGGATTCGGTAACTGTGGCGTACGACCCCGAAAAGACAAGCGCTGTGTATGTAGTCAGAAAAGACAAGTATATCGAAGTGCCGATTGCCGAAGCTGAAAAGCAATATATCGGAATCAGCTTTCTGGAGTATGAGATGTTTAAGAGTGAACAACAGAAAAAACGGGCGGCCTTACAGAAGGCAGATACTGAAGGACGCATCGAAATGATGCGCGGACTCAAGACAATCGTCGAGGAGGCGGGACCTGCGGCGGCTGAAAAGACAACCGGACAGAGAATTGCAGAAAACCGGAGAAGGGAGAAGGACAGTCTGTCATGAATTATCCAAATATGCAAACTGTGGACGCCGAATACACTTCGTGTTCGGGTCAGGCCAATAACCCTTTCCTTGAAGCGCTACCGGATATATTAGGGAAAGATGAACTTTTTGAGTGTGTCAAAAGTTTTCCTTCAATACAGGATATTGATGTTCTTTCAGCGGCCCAGCGCCGCAGGCTGATTTCATCTATTTCTTCTTTTTTTTTGCCGATGGACTACATGTATCGCCTTTATGATTCTATTTACCGAGCAATTGAAACGACTTATATGACAATGAATGTCCTTGAGTCTACTCGTCAGCTTAACGCACTTTATAGCTCATCGGTTGGAGCAATTCCGCGTTGCAGTTACACAACCCAGGCCGAGTGCGGGGCTATATTGGGCGTTCCCGGGGTGGGTAAAACTTCAACCATTAGGCGTTGTGTACGTTCATTGCCTCAGGTGATTTCACACAATGCATATCATGGGCACCCATTTTACTGCAAGCAGATAACCTATCTTTTTGTGGAATGTCCAAGCGATTGTTCTGTTAAAACGCTCGGGTTCAACATCGCTAATGCGATTGACGCTGCAATAGGCTCGAACTATTTGGAGCAAATAATGAAATCGAAGGCATTATCGGCCAGCGCAATCGTCTTATATGTAAAGCAGTTTTGTATCAATCATCATGTTGGTGTTATGATTATCGATGAAATACAGAACGCTGTTAGGACAGCGCAGGCGACAAAACAGACCAATAGGCTCATCAAATTTTTAGTTGAGCTGATGAATGATACCTGTACGTCTGTTTTTCTGGTTGGGACTTTAGAAGCGGAGGAACTGTTCCTAAAAGAGGAACACCTGAAGCGCAGGACCCGTGGGGCACGGTTGTTGCCGATGACTCCAGGGGCAGAATATCGGCGTTTCCTTGATAAGCTGTGGCCGTACCAATTCACAAAAAAGAGAGCCCAGCTGACGGATAAGTTTGCAAACCTTTTATATGATTTTTCAGGGGGGATTCCGGCATACATTATAAAGATTTTTCAGGAAGCTCAGGCTCAAGCCATTTTGAGCGGTCACGAGGAGTTAGACAAAGGAATCTTAACAGAGACCGTTAAAATCTTGGCGCTGCAACTCCCAAAACTATATACAAATGGGGTAAGCATATCAAGCTATGCGGTAAATGAACAGAGCGCCTCCCGCTTGGACACAACACATATGGATATAGAACAGGCCGCCAGTGTAGAACCTCGTGGGAGAAAGGCACAAAGACGGGAGGAACAGGACCTTCTGGTGATAGCTCAGAAAGCAGAAAACTGTGACGCAATGCTTATTATTCTACGTCAACTCTCGATGGTGGAGGAAGTGTAAAATGCTTACGTTCTTCCCTGAACCCTACCCGGGTGAATGGTGGTATAGTTTAGTTTGTCGTTATTTTGTGCGGTATGGGGTCGACAGCTATGCGGCTGTCATCACAGAGCTGTTTGGAAAGAAAATGACTGACCTTGGGAGGCTATTCCCCGGGCCGTCCTGTGCTGTAATTTTATCGAAACTCCCAGCGGGGCTATTTGAGATACGGAATGTACTGTTAGAGCACACCTTAATGCCCTATTATCTGCGTATGTACCCATTAACAAAAAAGCAAGAGTTTTATAATGCAATTGCCGATGGAAAATGTTCCGGCATCACAAGCATAAAGGTGTGCTCGCCTTCGGGGAAGCAAGGACCAAAGTATTGTCCAACCTGTTATCAGAAGGATATAAGACGTTTTGGTGAACCCTATTGGCACAGAGAACATCAGATTCCGCTGATGGCGACATGCCCAAAGCACAATTGCAGATTACAACAGGTGGAAGTCAATTTTGCACGATTGTCTGAACGCCTGCTGCCTCTCTGCTCAGTATCATGTGCTCAAGAAGTGGTAATGGGAGATGGCTGGGAAACCGAGCTGGATAGTGTTCTTATGGATTATCTTCGGCTGCCGTTTGAAGTCGGCCCCACACTGGGCTACAACAATTTGGAGATTGCGTTATTTGGCAAGGGGTTTACCCCAAGGTACTTAAAAAAAGGACAGCTGTTGGATGCCAAAAAGGTATATGAAGCGTGCGCAGAAAAATTTAGCGGAGCGGTCATGGACCAATACCTTCGGACGCCATCAACAGCGGTCCTGTATAAAATGAGCAGGTGGGTATTGACCTCCCCTGAACGGTATGCGCTTTTTCAAGTAGTTGCTGAATTGTCGACTGATGAATTATTTGGCCCCAAAATTGAAGGGCAGGACATTAGAGTACAAAGATTGCTTGATGAAATGAAATGTGATAAGATATTCAGTAAAAAGGTGCTTGCTGAGAAAGTCGGAGTTAATCCAAGCCAGCTTGATTCGCTGGTAGCTTTGTATGGTATTGAACCATTTTGGAGGCAGACACAAAAAGGTAAATTAGAGAAGAGGGAGCATGTTGTACGCTTAAACCTAACGTCAGGTGAAAAGGAGCTTATTTATAAGGCGGCGGAGATAAGCGGAAACGAGCAAATAGCAGTCTTTGCACGCCAGGTACTGCTAAACGCAATGGACAAAATTATCAGAGAAAGAAGTGTGTAGCATGACTTATGGCGATATTATGGAGCAGTTAAAAACGCAGAGAGTCTATGTGGAATTTATTGATATGGCACAAGTTAGCCTGGATGAAAAGCCTGACGATGGAATGCGCGGGCAACTGCTCTCGATTCAGAATTCAGAGTATAATGACGAAGAGACACCCCCAGAGCTCCATGTGTGGTTTGACCTGTCCGGCTTTGAAGCGCACAACAAGACTGTTGCAAAGCGTGACTGGTATGATGAAAACGATTGTCCCACCTTGACCTGGCTTGAAAGCAAATACTACCCCAAAGATGGGAAAATCGATTTTTACATCTCTGATTCCCGGGCAACTGTGTTTAATCTCATTGATTTTGGCTGTGAATGTTGCATCGGAGACGAGCCCGTCTTGGACGATAGCGGGGTATCTGTCTTTGTGGACGAAAATGGTAAACTGAGTGTGTTTGTGGGTGAAGCTGAAGAACCCGCAGCTACCGGCCATGTGGCATGGTGTCCCCAGTGCGGGCGTGTTTTCCCGGTGCCGAAGAGACAGGACGCATAGAGGAAGCGGGGCCTATTAGTGGCATCCAATAAAGAAATGTTATTTTATAGGAGGACAAGAACTTGAGCATCGTTTACAGTTCTCTTAAGGGGAAGTGCTTTAGGTTGATGGAAGCATACCCAGTATACAATGACGAAGAGGTTGAAGTTGGAAGAACGGCTCCAGGAGATGTAGCTGTTGTTACGGGAGAATGTTTGAGTGACCCGAGCCGTTTTGTAGAGTTGACAGTAGCGACAGGAGAGTTCGCTGGATACATGGGCCTTGTGCTTTATCCAGCAGATATTTGGAAGGCCCAGTATATTGGTATTGAAGGCAACGATGACATTCGAGTGCGTGGGGATTATCTTCTGCGAGAGCCAATGAAAGACTAATTTGGTGACGAGAAGCTACACTATACTACGAATGGCATGTACCAAAGAGACGCCATTTGGAAACCCCATTGAGAAGGCCACAGCTATGCTGTGGCCTTCTCAATGCAAAAGACGGGTTATCAGTTTACCACCGATAGCCCGTCTTTTGCTGTGACGTTCCGCTTGAGTGCCCAGTCTGAATGTTACTCAATACTTCTTTATTGTGTGTCAGACTTAAAGGCTCTGCTTTATTTACGGTCTAAGCCTAAAATACGAAACAGGCCAATGGCAGTCATAAAATATTGCCCATCCGTATCGTAGAATTCCCGTTCACACTGGAAGGTAAACTCATATTGGAATGCGCCGGTGGCAAGGAGGCTGCGGACCTCCACACATTCGACGCTGTTGAGCGTATAGGTAGCCTCTGCAGTCAGGACCAGCCCGGTATTGGAATAACTGGAGAGTAGGTAGTTGGATTTCCCCGCGCTGGCAGCGTTCACGTAGTCGATTTGTGTGATACCGGATAGGTCGGCGCTGGTACTGGTCAATGAGCAGGCCATGACGGAACCGTTTGGCGATACGGCGCCGTATTCGCCATCCACGATACTCCCTTCCCAGCCAATAGGGACGCCAAACTCGAAATTCCCATAGTCACTATAGAACATGCAGAACTCTTCCGGTATAGGCGCCGCCTGTTCCCAGGTGAAGGAATCAAAGAGATAGACGGCAATATCGTAGTAGTAGCTGTACCGGGCGGTGGGGATTTGCAGGGAGACACGTACCGTATTTTGGAGGTCCCACACGTTGTATTCGAAATAGTCAGTGCTCCCAAGTTCATAAATGACCAGGTATGAATGGTTGTCGTCTTTGTCGAAGCCGCCGAGCACGCCATTGGAAGATATTACGTCGTTTATGACATGTTCCTCTGTGATGGCGTTCATTGTGGGGTCATATCCGTGGACATCGAAGAGAAGGGTAGCGCCGTCTATCTGGTTGACGAACGCGTCGCAGCCATTGCGTGTGACCCGGGTCCAGTCTGCGGGGACCAGCATGGATAGGCCGGTTTCCTCATTGAAGTATTCGATGGTTTTGATGTCCGGGATTTCCTCTTCCTGTTTTGGCGGCTCCTCCTGTTGGACGTAGGATGGGAGATTAGTCTGTGACGCGGATATAAAGGAGTTTATCAGCGCAAACAGGCACGCGAGCACAATGGACACGATAAACCAGTTGCGCGGCTTCCTGACGAAATCTCTCATAACGGTATTTACCCCCTTTAAAAGAGTATGGCCGGAAAAGAAAATGAGGTAAAAGAAGGGAGAGGGCGAAACCCTCTCCCTTGCTTTATTCCTGTGGGCCTGTGTTCAGGCAGTTGTAGGATTTGTCCTGTGCGCCGCGGACCTGCCGGAGCGTTTCATCTGGGTCTTCATCCGTAAACTGGCAGCCAAATTGAGCAAAGGATTGGCCGTTCTGATTATGGATTTTAGTCGACAGCCGTTTCCCTTTGGACGCCCAGGGCCTATCGAGCCACGGTTTACGTGGCGGCTTCGGTGGCTTATTCTTCCTGGGGCGCTGGGGCCGGTCACGGGCGATAGAAAACGCCATATGGAACCCGCCACCAATACCAACGAGAATGCACAGAAGGATAACGGTAAAGAGGATAATTGTAAAAGCGCTCACCCTACTCGCCTCCCAAGTAATTTAGGTATTCTTCGCGGTCCAAATCGTTTGCTCCATCCGTAATCTGCTCGATTCCGCGGAGCATATCGCCCAAATCGTTCAGGCTGTCCGCTGTTCTGTCCAAAGCATCGAGTTTGTCGTCCTGAGCCAAATCGTTCTGGACATCCTGGAAATCGTTGCTCCCATCGTACAGAGCGGGGTCGAAAATATCCGGTGCCCTCGGTTCTTCGGGGGAGGCAGCGTCGGCCTGCTCCATATCCGGCGCATTGGCTGACAAATCCATTCCCGGGATTTCTGCCTCCGGCATATAGGCGTGGTCTTCGAGTATGGCGTCCACCGGAGTGTGGTCTGCAATCTCCATTCCCGTATCGACTTCGGCAATGTCCACGGGCTGAGCGAAGGAATTCCCAACGTCGACCAGCATGTCGGCAAATCCGGTAAGAACAGAATCCAGGCTCTTTGCAGAGTCGACGAATTCGCCTATGTCGGCATTCTGCCAGTCACAGCTGAGCTGGTCGAGCCGGTTCGCAACATCATCCATGATGAAAGACCGGCTGGTGTCAAGTGGTTCGAACCCACTGAGCACGGGTTCTACCACATCGCTGATATTTTCCAGGAATTTGTCAGCAATGGCGCCGCCGAGGCCGGGTTCGTCAACAAAAATTGAGTCTATCCGGTCCAGCACATCCACAACATCTGTGGTGAGGCTGTCCAGTACCACATCACGGATGGCGCAGAGACAGTCTGCCATCATATCAAGCGTGTCCTGAGAGGGGGGCTCCCCATGTTCCACGTCATCTTTGACGTCGCGCAACTTGTCGGCAAACGCATCCATAACATCGCTGGTATCAAAGCGGAACTTACTTGGCTCAAGGAAGTCTTCCCGGAAGCTAAAGGCATCCGGTGAATCCTTCCCAGCGGCAATATACTGGTCGATAACAGCCCCTATGTCCTCTACGGACATAGGTCCTTTCAAATACTCGTCCAACTGCTCATGGGTCAAGCACTGCCCATCGACGACTACGACGTCTCCGTAGTCATGGATTTCGCCATGAGTCCATGCGGTGTCGTTCCTTTCGGTGTCCGCAGGCATCTTATCGTCCTCTTGCTGGTCAACCGCGGGGTGTTCACCGGCTTGAGCAAGGATAACGTCGTTTTTATCCTCTTCTTTGGCGGAGAAGTCCTCACGACGCTGTGTCTGCACAGGGTCATTCCCGTACTCGCCCGCATCTGTGTCTCTGTGTTCGGGGGAAGACTCAGTTCTGCCGTCGGTCCCTATGGCCCCCGAGGGGGCGTGTTCTCCGACGCTCTCGGCGTCATGACCGTCTCTCTCGACTGCGTTGCCCCTTGAGTCATCTACTGCACCCGCACCTCCCAGTGCTCGGTTGGAATCCGTATCAGCAGGGCCGTCGGAGTCATCAATCTCGTGCTTAGTTCCATCCTCCACGGGCTCAGCATTGTGGGCGCGGTCAGCCTCCGCCTGCGGAGAGGGAGCAGGAGCGTCCACATTATCGGCGGCTTCAACCGCATTGTTCCCAGTAGAATGGACACCGGTTTCCCAGTCAGCCACCTCTTTGCCCAGGGCGTCCTTATACTCGTCAAATTTATCCCATTCAAGGTCCCTAAAGCGGTCCTTGGCGGAATCGCCATAGATGTTATCCAAGGCTGCCATACTGTACAGTTTGTCAGGGTCAATTCCGATTTTTTCTGCAATGGGGTTGATTTTTTCTGTGTCAGGGGCTCGGCCGTCGACATCGACCGTCCCTTGCTCATCATCGGTGCCGTGCTCCGTATCATCCCGTGTCCCTTTAACTGCGTTGCTGCTTACAGGGTCGCCATCTCTTTCGGTGGCAGTCGGAGCATCGGCTATTTCATCATGGCGCTCCACGTCCTTCTCCGAAGAGGGGGCTGAGTCAGCTCCTCCGTCTTCCGGGCGTACCGCAGAATCATTTCCTGCGTCAGCCTCGGCTTCTTTCCCCTCGATATATTTATCCATATCGGTGCGGTACAAATCGTACTCCATCCATTCGCCCTGGGAAAAGTTTCCTTCTGCACGGTCACGGCCCAGTGTCTCAACTGCTTTGTCCATCGCCCGGATTTTATCGAGGTTGAACCCGTACTCCCGAATAAGTTCAGTTCTCTTTGCCTCAATCTCTTTCGGGTTTACCTTGGGACCCTGTTCCTCAGGTTTCTCTACATCCCTGGGAGCCCGGTCAGGGTCATACTTATACCCAAACCGCTCCAGTACATTTTCAATACGCTCTTCCCGGGAGCGTTCGACCCCATAGGAGACGTTGTCCAATTTACCCTGGCCGGACACCTCGCCGCGAAGGACGACGCTGAATTTGGCTTCCGGGTCGACATCCTTGCTCCTGGCTATGACGCGAGCATCATCGTAGGCTTCAAGCGTTTTCTCAACACGCTCCAGACGGTCAGTCATGCCCTCCAGCTTGGTTTTTAGGTCTTCCTGAAAGACCTTGCTGACCTTGATTTCATCATTCAGGCGCTTTTCTTTGGCGGCCGCATCCGGTGTTTCAGCGGTGATGCCCTTGAGTTCCGCTTCCTTGTCCAGCTGCATGCCGTGCAGATAATCGATTTTGTCCTTTGTGTGGGTGATTTCATCTTTCAGTTCCACGACGACCCTGTTCTCCAGGTAGTCCCCATGCGCAGCAAAGAACCGCAGTCCGGCGTCCGCGTAGTCCTGCTTGCAGCGGTCTGTGAGCATGGCTTTATAGTCGTCCACAGACATGCCTTTCGCGGCGGCGCCAGCCTCGATGAGCTGGCTTCCGAAGCGGCCGAGGGAAATATCGAACTGCTTCAGATAGGGCTTTGATTTCTCCCGCTGGATGTCGATGTCCTTCGAATCAGTGGTAACGTTGGAAAAGAGCGTTTTTCCGAAGGGGTCGATGAGATAATGGTCGGAGTTGATTTCAACCAGTCGGATAGGGGGGACCTTGATTGTCTCCATGGTCCCGTTGAGGATAACGGAATCTGTGAAGCCCCGGCCGCAGTAATGGACCACAGAGGAAAGGTCCTTTCCTCCCTTGACTCCCTGCGTGAGGTCGGCGCCCCAATAACGGCCAAAGCCGGGGTTCAATTCGGACCCTTTGTCGACGCCGCTCTTGGGGTCCTTCCTATCCAGAAAGCCGTCATCGTGATAGACCCCGGCACTGTCTGTGCAGACAGAATCTTTTTGGGCATGCATTACGTGTACGTTGGGCCCTTTTTCCACGTCGTCCGCACCCTTGCCAGGGAATTTGCGGTCAAAATAATCGCGCACCTTGACTTCGAGGATGGATTCCCAGACATTGCTGCGGGTAAGCTCAATCACGTTCATGGCGATGTCGCCGCCAGTCACTGGGCGTCCCTTATCTCCATTCTGGCCGGTCTTGTATGCCTCAACATTGAGTTTCAACCGGTCCGCACATACGAAGAAATTGCGGAACAGGTATTTGTCCTTGATGTTGTCATAATCCGCTTTTACCTGGTCAAAAGGGGACTGCTCTTTTTCTGTTACGTCCTTTATGTCTCCTGTGTCAACGTCTTTTCTTTTTCCGTCGTCGTCCATCGGGTCGGGAGGTGTTTCAATGCGGCCGATGGTCTCCAGGCCCTCAACGCCGAGCTGTGCCTGGCTGCCCAGCCGGTCCACATGCTCTTGGCAGTTTTCCCACCGCAGTTCAATATCCCGAACCTCCTGGTGAGTATCCACGGAAGAAAACTCTACATCGCCAAACTCGTCCTGTTTGGCGTTAAAGTATGCGGGGTCCAGGTCCCGGCGTGCATCGTATTCCCGCGCGAAATCCGCACACGCCCCGTGCGGGTCTTCTTGTGCAATCGCCCGGATTTCCAACATGGTATTGTCGATGTCCACCACGTTGGCCCCGTAGGAGATATTATCCAATCCGCCTGCCTGGATTTCCTTGTCGAGCCCATATACTTTGGCAATCAAGCGGTCCTGGTCGACTTCGGAATCGGACTTCGTGCTCTCAACAATCGCGCCAGCCCGCAGTTCCAAATTATGCAGATGCTCTCCGAGCGGCTGGATTTCCGCCTTCAGACAATCGATTTTATGAAGCAGCTCAGCACGGTCTCCGCCGGAATCCTTGCTGCCCTTATACTTCTCCTCAAGAGAAGAGATTTCCGCTGCCTTATCAGCAATCTGAGACTTGACATCGACATACTTTGCGCAGATGGAATCAGGAGCGGCTTTTGCGATGCTTTTGACATAGCTGAACTTACTGTCTGCCCGCTCCTTTAGGATGTCCTTGGAAATAGGAAATGTGTCCCCGTCTTTATGCTCGTAGGCGAGCTCAAAGACCTTGTAATCAAAAACAGCTCTGGCATCCATACGGGGCGTAACCTCGCCCTTAATACCATTGCGCTCAACTTCATTTTGGGCTTGTGCCTCTTTTGAACCGTCAATAAAGAACTTGCTCTCGGATATGATGTCCTTATAGTCTGTGTATTTTTCCAGGTAATCAGACTTCAGCTCCCGCTGTTCATCGGCCATCAGGTAGTCGGAGTTATCAAATTTTGTCTGGGCCTCTTCAAACCCAACCCGAGCTGCAAGGTAACGGGAGGCAAAGCCGTCAGGGTCGCGTTCTGCCTGCATACGGATGTTTTCAAGCAGGTCGGAATGCTGTTCGTCTTTGGACTGGGCGGCTTTTTCATCCCCAGCCAGGCGCAGGGAATCGCGCTCTGCTGCCAAATCCTCCAGATTGGCAACGTCAAAATGCTGCATGGATTCCTCTGGCGATACCTCTTTGGCGGTCTTGGCAAACAGCTCGGTACCAATACTGTGGAGCCCTTCGACCCGCTTTTCGATTTTAGCGGCTACATTGGCCCGCTCCTGGAGGAGGGGGATACGGTCCGCCCCTTCGGCTACAAGGGCGTCTAAGCTGGAGTCTACGCGCTGGAGGGCAGCCTGTAGCTCCGGAAGGTCCCCTTTGGAATCCAGATACTGTGCGCAGTACCCATCCGGGACAACGGACGCTACGGCCTTTGCTGTTGCGTCCGTTGTCCTTTGCCGTTCCACAGTGTGCTTTTCGTACATCAGCTTGTCCGGGAACGTGTTGTCGACTCCGCTGTAGCCGGTTTGTACCAGACAGTCCCGTGCGACTTGCGCATCAATGGACGGGTCGACCCGGGCAATGACGCCGATAAGAGCGTCCTGCGGGGACAGCTTCGGGTCGCTGCGCAGCATATCCGCCATATCCTGCAGCCTGCTGTCGGCATACTCTCCGAGCAGGCTCCGCGCAGTATCGATGAGCGAATCCCCAATCAAATCCACCAGGTCATCGTCCCTGCCCATAGCGGAAAGTGTGTTACGCTCGTCCTGGAG
>OKVW01000942.1_pt1 | contig 14019 bp, 9 predicted proteins | sample 1606991 | NCBI WGS metagenome assembly OKVW01 (sample SAMN03281021, study PRJEB24777) | human gut metagenome | isolation source: fecal sample PR177 from 1 month old male Malay infant, vaginal delivered...
AATTGTCAAGGTGCTCCGGCTACTGAAAAGTAGTTGGGGATTTTTCTATCATACCTAAAATTTAAGCGCTTACGTTATAAATTAATCAATTTCTAAATTATAATAACTAACTTCTTAAATATAATATTTGGAAAAGTTTACTTAGCCAGTTATTATACCTTTTACTCAAAAATCGTAAATTATTATTAATTTTATTATGTAATTATACCAATGGGCAAAATAATTGTCAACAAATTATGACATAATATGGGTTTTATACTATTACTTTTATTTAATTGCACCTATTCATTTTATTAAGAAAGCACCTTTACCTAAAGTAAAGATGCTATTAGCTCAACCAACTTAACTAAATTTCAAAGAGCTTTAACTTTTGCTATGCCCTATCGCTTTTCCCTCTGAGTAATAAACTATTTGCTTTTTTTCTATAAGCAATTATCGCACCCCCGCATAGTGGGTTGTGCGATAAAGCAATTTCAAACTCCGAACCAAAATAAACGATCATTTCATTTACTTTTCATAATTCTAATACTTCCTTGTATACATGAACCAACTGTATCTCTTTTAAACTGCAGCCCTCCATCTCCTCACACTCAAGATAGCATATTCCTTCTTTCAATTCTGAGATCCATACTTCTATATCATTGCCGTACCGCAATAATTCCTGAGTTCCCACTTCAAGGGCACTTCCCTTATAGTAATCATCTATAACCAGAACGCCATTTACATAGATTTGCATTACATCTCCGATGTAGTCAAATCTCAAAAAAGTATCCAGCTCCGCTAAATCGGCAGGAAGAAGTATGGAATATCCTTTTATCCGCCCTTCCTCATCCAGGAAAAACGCATCCTCATAAGGCAGTTTATATTTGGGCAGTTTATATTTGGGCAATTTTAAATTCGACAGCTCAATTTCTTTAAAGGCAATATTCCGGTCTCCGGCTGGATGCCTGATTACTTGCTCATCAAAGACACTGCCATTCCATTTATAACAGGTTAAATCCGGATTGCCTTCTTGTCTGATAATGAGTTTTCCATCCATATCATAAATGTCTGCGCCATTGGTTATAAAAATCTTATTTGCCGCCACATAGAAATGCTCTGCATCTTCCTGCGTCAGTGTCACTATTTGAATTACCTCATCGCCGCTGGTAATCTTTAAGGGCGCCCGCCCGGTACCTGCACGGTAATACGCTTCTTTTCCGTCCGCCCCGGCTATACAATATTCTGCTGCTATGCCAAACGGCGAAAAGAAAAACCAGGTGTCACCGCTTTGGCAGAGTAACTGCGCTGTTGCGTACTTCAACGTCGTTTTCCCTAATTTGAAATTATATGGCAGAAACAGATAAGCGCCGCTTGGTATAGTCATGCCGTTACGTGGGAAAGTAATATCTCCTTTGTCTGTGGGAACGATAAACTGCACGTTTTCATGTTCTGCCAGCGTATCCAGCCGCTGATAATTATTTACGAATACAAAACCGGAAGTTCCATCTGTTCGGATACTGTACCTTAAATGAGTCACGTCATTACGATCCTCAATCTGAGGTTTCTGAAAATAAGCATCCATTCCAGCCAGGTACTTGCCGAATTTTTGTAAAAACAAATGCTGCAGCTTTAGCTTCCGATAGGAACTGCGCAGTTGTCCGCAGGCACCAACAGGAGCCTGAAAATCGTAATTCCTGATTGGATAATCATTTGGATAACCAGTCTTTTTGGACTCCTGCAGCGTTGTCTCACCAATGTCATTGATTCCTCCATGATACATATAATACCCGGGCATATTATTTCCGGATCCCAATTTAACCAGAGCAAGCGCTGCAATATCGTCGCTGCTGGCTACCGGACGGCGATGATAGGTGGTTGGTAAACCTCCCCCCAGTTCGCATGTAGCAAAGGGATATAAATCATAATTCATATGAAAGACATCCGCATCATCCACTTCAGCAATTAGATCTTTCCCGATACTGGAATCATTTCTAACCGGCAGAAAGAAGTAATGACTGCTGGGTTCCAGTTTGTTTTTATGATTTTCCCATGGAGCGTCTGAATATCCTCCGAAAACAGGCAGTACATCATACTCCGGTATTTGTGCACCATATTTTGAATTCCAGCCCGTCACGGTATAAACAGGAGCCTTCAGCCCGATTTCCTCTGCAAGTCTTCTCAAAGTCAAAAGATGTCCGGCCTGATCCGTCAGTTCATTTTCCAGCTGAATCCCCCATATCGGTCCATTATTCGCAAAAAGGTAAGGCTGTACTTGCTCATATATTGCTTGATAAAATATTTTTACATACTGCAAATACTCCGGGTCATCTTCTCTTAATTTGATATTTTTATTTAAGAGCCAATCCGGAAATCCCCCGTTACGGACTTCACCATGTACCCACGGACCAATCCGGATGATTACTTTTAGTCCACATTTACTTGCAATATGAATAAATTCCCGGAGGTTACGGTTTCCATCAAAGCAGAATTCCCCCTCTTTTTCTTCGTGGTATATCCAAATAATATAACACGAAATAACCGTAATCCCTCCTGCTTTCATCTTCTGTAATTCTTCTTCCCATACTTCCCTTGCAACTCTAACATAGTGAAACTCTCCCATTATTGGAATCCACGGTATGCCATTTTTAGATATATACCGGCTGTTAACCCGGATATCTTCAAGTAAATTTTTGCCGCCTAAGTTTAAATGATTTTCCAGCAACGCCGGTTTTGGTTCTATACTTACTTCATATTTCATACGGTTACTCCTTTTCGCCTGTTAAGTGATACGTTCTGCCACCTTGAATCTTCATGCATTTGCTCCCTAACCATACTTCCCCTGTTGTATTAACCGGAATTCTGACTTTGGCTTTGAGTTCCGTTTCCTGCAGTACCATTATATCAATACTGCCTGTTATAGCCGCATAACTGCATTTGATACTGTTTATACCGCCGGGAAGTGATGGGGAGATACAGATATGCCGATAACCATCTTCCGATGATATCCCTGCCATATAACGATAAAACCACTCCAGAACTGCACCCATCATATCATGATTACGGCTTCTGGAATCATCCCGCCAAAATTCAGGCAGCGTTGTTTCACCGTTTCGGATAAAGCGGTAATAGCTTGGATGGAACTCCTGAAATATCATGTTATGAACAAGATCTGGCTGCTTTAACTCCCCAAGTGTCCGCAGAATATAGGGCAATCCAATTTCCCCGGAATGTAATTGATTCTGCTCACATGTTAACAAAAAACTTCTTTCTACCGATTCTCTTTTATCCTCCGGAACCATTTTAAATTGCAGGGGAATCGCCTGGGCAGCCTGTGTAGGAGAAATCCCGGTCTTATCAAAAGAGTCATAAGCCCATTCACCCGTCTGGGGATTCCATATTAGCAATGTCTGGTTATAGGAATTTAAAACCTCAGCCGCCAGTTCTTCATAATAAGCCTGGTCGTTTTCCCGCCCAAGCCAGCTTGCAATCTCAGCAATAATGACCAGGTCCCGATACAAATACGCCGTTTCGATGTTTTCTCTGGATTCCCCACGATTCTGTTCAATTCCCCAATCACCAAGCCCATGACATAAAAAATGCAGGTGTTTTGGTTTGCCGTATAACTGAGGATAATCCTGATACTTTTGATAGAGATACTCCATATATTTAACTGCCGTATCATAGTTGTCGATTAACGTATACCGGCTTCCGGTAAAGCGATACTTTTCATAAGCTCCCAATAAAATACTGCTTCCCCAGGGGATAATATCCCAGAAACTGCCTTCACCCCCATCAGACAGGAATCTGGCATACCGGGGAGCAATGGACGGCAGCAACCCGGGTCCGTACTTATGGGGGTACGCCCCGGTGTCAAGATCATATTCATTTTCCATGTACTGACTGTCACGTTGATCTCCACTAATCTTTTCCCATAATGTGGCAGCATCCTTTGTATAAAAAATGGACGGTGCCATTAAATGATTCGGTTCCTGCCATCCAAGCTTTTCAATCGTCGGGCAATCTGTATGAACATGATTTAAGTTGCTTTCAACTGCCCTTAAAACCAAATCATGTATTTGCATATAACGATGGTCGGAACAATAAAATTCACTGACATCCTTTGCCGAACTGGTTATAAAATGTCCGGAAACACTGATAATCTCCGGTAATTCTGAAGCGGCATCTGCCGGATCAACTGATATATGAAGATAACGTCCGGCGCCATATGTAAATTTCGGCATCCATTTTTCCAGACCGTTGCCATTGAGGATATAACTGCACCAGCTTTCTGTCGTCTTCCAGGGATTCCCCTGAATGTCCAGCTTTTCTACTGGCAATATCCTCACTTTTGTTCCGGCGTTTCCCCTTACTGCTATTTCAAATAAACCGGACATATTTTGTCCCAGATCGTAGAGGTGGCTGCCATCTTCCATTTTCTTGATCAGCACACCGGCATATACCTCTTTCGTTTTGACCGGAGGATAACACATGGGAACTAATACTCCTTTTGGGGACTTCTCCGGAATCAGTCTGATGACCGGCTCTCTGACAGGGTTGTTCTCCAGTCTGGCATCATAATCTTCAGATCCAAATATGTTCGTATAGAGTGTCTCAGAACGTCTCGAATACCAGTCCTCATCCGTACCAAAAAGCAGTTTCTCCCCATTTTCATATACAATCGTTAACGATGCCATAGCCGCTAATGCTTCCCCAAATGGCTGGTATCCCATTCCCATTGTATAAAAATGCCGTTCTTCATCGCTTATGGCATGGTACCAGCCGTTTCCGACTTCTATTTGGATCTTATTATGTCCGCCGCTCAGCAGGTCCGTAATGTCAAAGGTCCGGTAATGAATATGCTTATTATAATCCGTCCAGGAGCCATTCAGGAGACTGTCATCCGGCTCTCTTTCATTTACCCATATCTTGTATTGCCCCACACCGGCACATGAGAGGTAAGCCGATCGAATCGTTTTGTCCAGAATAAAATCTTTGCCAAGATAATGCGGGTCATGGCTGCCATTGGAAATCCATCTGCCATGCCAATCTTCCGGCTGGGAAATCCCACTTATAAATGCAAATTTTTCACTACATTCCTCTATACCAAATTGATTAACAGCTGATACTGACACCTTGTATTTCTGGTGGGATTCTAACTCCATTGGAATCTGATGATCGTTTTGTCTATCCGTTTCTATCATTTTGCTGTCATATACGATTTCATCTTCTTTATAAAGCCTGATCCCACATGCTTTCTGTTGCTGTTCTCCATCCCGGTGGTGATATTCCCAGCATATAACCGGATCTCGCTCTATTCCCATACCGGGCGTGCCGTTTTGCAACCTTACATTAACAGGTTTCATTTAACTTTTCCTTCAATTAAATTCTGAAAAAGGCAAATCTAAACAGATCTGCCTTTTTATTTGATTAACCTTTGACACTGCCAAGTGTCAGGCCTGTTGTAAAGTATTTCTGTAAAAATGGATATACGATCATTAATGGAACAATCGCTATAAAAATCTGAGCCGCTTTTAAATTTGTATCATTTACATTGGTAAGTGCCATAATCGCCTTGACATCCCCTGATTTAATCATCTCCGTTGTGGAAGTGACCAGAGTCTGTAAATAAGACTGCAGCGGATAATTATTCGAATAATTGGAATAGATCAATCCATCAAACCAGGAATTCCAATGATTGATCAAGCTAAATAGTGTGACCGTTGCGATGGACGGCTTTGAAAGGGGAATAAAAATATCTTTCATGATTTTCCATTGACCGGCACCGTCAAGCTTAGCGGATTCTTCCAGCTCGACAGGAATGCCGCGGAAAAAATTCATAAGAATGATACAGTTAAAAATGGGAACCGCTCCGGGAATCACCAGGGACCAGATCGAATCGATTAACCCCGTTTTTGATACGATGTAATACGTTGGCATCAATCCTCCATTAAAGAGCATTGCAATCAGTAAAAAACTAACATAATATTTACGGCTTTTAAATACCTCATCGCTTTTAGACAGCGGATACGCTACCATAATGGTCAGCACCAGGTTTAGCGGAACACCGATCAGTACTCTTTTTGTGCTAATCCACAGAGACGTCCAAAATTCTTTGCTGCTCATCACATATTCATAAGCTTTCGTAGTAAATTCCTTCGGGAAAAGCGCTACTTTATTTGCCATGATCGCGGATGATGAACTAAAGGAATAGGCTAACAAATTAAGGAGGGGGATGATACAGCTCAACGTTACTACTAAAATCAAGATGATATCAATTATCAGAAATGCCCTTCTTGAAACTGATATTTTTTTATTTTTCTGCATAGTGCCTCCTACCATACGCGGTATCCGGCATATTTATCTGCCAGTTTATAACCAGTCAGTACTAATACACAGGATACAGCTGATTTCAAAAGTCCGACTGCTGCGGATAGTGAATACTGCTGGTTTACAAGACCCAGTCTGTAAACTAAAGTATCTATTATATCTCCGGTTTCATAGACAGCAGGGTTATATAAATTGAATATCTGCTCAAAACCGGCACTTAAGACATTACCGATTGATAATATAGTCATCAGCGCAATAAATGGTGCGATTCCCGGGAGGGTGATATGCCAGGTCTGCCGCAGCTTCCCTGCTCCATCCACCGCTGTTGCCTCATACAAGGACGGGTCGATGCCTGTTAAAGCAGCCAGATAAATAATCGTATTATATCCAAAGTTCTTCCATATGTCACTGACAACCATCGTTTGCCTGAATGTGCTGTTGGAACCCAGGAAATAGACCGGCTCATCAATCAGACCTATATTCATTAAAACCTGATTAAAAAATCCGGAATCCTGGGTTGCACTTCCCGGCGAAAGGAACTTGATCAATATGCCTCCTAATATAACCCAGGATAAGAAATAGGGCAGATAGGTAACAGTCTGAACCGTCTTTTTAAACCATTTCACCCTAATTTCATTCAGAAGCAGTGCAAATCCTACCGGTATAACTAAGTTTCCAACTATTTTCCAGATTGCAATCACAATCGTATTGCGCAGCGCCGGCAGCGTATCAGGAAGCAACAGAAGCTTCCTGAAATTATCCAGACCTGCAAAGTCAGACTTTAGAAATCCTTTTCCGGGATGAAAGTTTTGAAATGCCATAAGGATACCCGCCGGGATAGGCAGTATATTGTATATCAGCAAGATTAGCACAGGGATAGCCAGCATTAAATGAAACATTCTTTGATCACTTGCGTATTGTTTTCTGCCTTTTGATTTCAATCTCATACCTCTTTTCTATTGAACCTGTGCAGCCCATTCCTGAGCTTCTTTGGTGATCTCTTCCCCACCTAACGAGTTCCAGGAATCAAGAAATTTATCGTAGGAATCAACTGGATCACCGGCAATTATCTTAACGATTGTTTCCACTAACATTTTGTTCAATGTCGACTCAACTTCCGACATTTTTTCTGTTGGCAGTGTATTATAAGCAGCGTAGGTGAAACGATCCCCATTTATTAAGGTATCCAAAGCTGCATATGCACCCTGCGGATTGCCAAATACGGTATAAAGTCCGCTGCCTGCCTGGAATGTGGGATCATCTGCATTGATATTTCCCGCTTTTACCATATCGAGATAAGCTTTCATATATTCATAATCAGACTTTTGTTCAATGTTTAATGCTGATGTATCTCCACTTTGTAACGCTTTTGATTCCTTTAAATAATTATCGTGATTCTTCAGCGGTTCTAACGTTTGTGTGATTGCTGCTTTCCAAAGTGCGTAATCACTGGTGCCATAATATTTGATAAACTCTTCTTCCGATTCCGGATGACAAAGCTTTTGAACCGATAGATTCATCAGCTTAATCAGTACTTCCGGATTTTCACACTTGCTGCTGACAACGAAGATTTCATCGCAGCTATTTTTAAATAACGCTTTGCTTTCCCCAGTTCCGGTTCCATCCGGTACAGGCCATGTCGTAAACATTGCTTTCGGATCAATTTTAGCTGCGTTATAAGAAGACGTCATTGCGCCCCACATTGGTGCAAAGAAAATGCCACAGCGTCCGCCGCCAGCCTCTTCAAAGATGGTATTGCTATCCATTGTAATGAAATCCTTTGTGATCGTACCGTCTTTGTACATTTCCTGTAAAAGCGTCAGACCGGCTTTCATCTGCTCTGTAAGGGTCCCGCCCCAGACAACTTCACCATCATTTTCAATGAATGTCAGATTCGTAGGATAAGCTCCAAATCCTTCAAATACACCTGTTGCAGTGCCTACCGAATCCGTCAGCACTTCAACGCCATCCAGTGCTAATCCGTATGTATCGTCTTTTCCATTTCCATCGGGATCATTATAAGTAAAAGCATGTGCGACCTTTTTTAATTCCTCCATAGTCTTTGGTACTTCAAGTCCCAGGGTATCCAGCCAATCCTGACGAATAAACATAACTTTCATGCTGTCATAGGAATTTGCCATTTTGGGCAGTCCGTAAATTTCTCCATCTACATCTAATGCTGTCATACTCAAGCCATCATCCACGTTTAAGTATTCTTTCAGCTCAGGTGTCGCATACTCTTCTAAGGCATCCGTGATATCAGCAATCGTTCCGGATTGTACATATTTAGCGTACTCATTGGACTTAATCGCAAATACATCTGGATAATCACCGGACATGATCGCAGTAGAAAGTTTTGTATCTCCCTGTGAACTGTCAACTTCATATAGTATTTCCGGCATAATATTGTTTTCGCGATACAAATCTACCCAGGCATTATTGGATGAATCATCACCATTCTTAAACTCAAAATCCTGTCCCCATGCCAGCCCAACTTTTAGCGGCACTTCTTTGGAAAACCCAAAATAATTCTTACTTTCATCTGCATTTTTAGTTTCACCTGCATTTCCGGCTTCACTCGTTTCTTTTGCTTTGGAAATCTGCTCCGTACTGCCTGCACCTTCGCTCACCTGATCAGTGCCTGATGTACATCCCCCAAGTGTTAATACCAGAGCACTTGCTAATACTACCGCTGCTGCTTTCTTAAATTTCATTTACTTTCCTCCTATTCAGAGCAATCACCACCCTGCTAATTGATAATTCAATTATAGTGCCAGAGCATCTCTTTGGTATATATCCATCATTTTACTTAGGTAGCAATTCATTGCTTTTTGCGGGATAAATGTGCTTCCCGGTACTCTGCAGGAGAAAGTCCGGTATAATTCCGAAAGGCCCTTGAAAAAGAATGTGAGGATACATAGCCGGTCTTTGCGCTGATATCCTGAATCTTGTCCTGGGTTTCAGATAAGAGTTTTTTTGCTGCCGACATTCTTTTCTTCAGTACATAGTCTGTTACTGTTATTTTGTGAATCTGCTTAAACAATCTGGAGAGATAACTCGCATTAAATCCCCCTACGTCAGCTAGTTTTGTCAGACTCAGATCTCCGTCGATATGATCCTCAATGTATTTCACCACCCGGCTCATAGCACGGTCAGAGAGTGAATCCTCGTGTTTACCAAGGAGGGTAAAAATATGTCTTGATAAATTCATCAGATAGTCACAGGCATCCAGCCAATTTTCATGTTCATTTAAGTTCAGCAATTTATAGAGTCCGGTATAAAACGCCAGCTGCTGATAGATCTGGTTTTCATTTATAAATTGCAGAAGGACAATTCCCACATGATAATACAATTCCGTTGCTTTCATATCATGCCGGCCTTTCCCGGCAGAGATTTGCCTGCAGATTGACTGCAATAATGTAAAATATTCTTCCTCACGTCTAAGCTCTAAATAATTTTTAAGCATACCGGGATCATGCAGTTCTATTCCCGGTTCTTGTTCCGGTTCATTTATAAGCAGAATATTTTGCATATGAATGATGGCAGTATCCGCATTTCCCAGATATCCCACCAAGATCTGCCTCATACCGGAAACCTCCTGGGACACAGCGGCTATTGCGGCTGCTTCGGAGGATATCACTGCGGTAAATGTCCGATTATATTTCCGATTGAAATTCGTTTGTGCAAATTCTAAAGCCCCTCTCGCCATGGTAAATGCCTTTCCCCAATTCTCCCGATGCACCCCATCTGGCTGAATAAATAAAAGCAGATAACCATTTTCCAAAACATGTCCATTACTGCTAAGCCACTTAGGAAGACATTCTATAAATGTTTCTGTCAGCTGTTCTAATAAATAGAACCCATTCTCTGTCACTGCGTCATCGCTGCTTTGATGATCCAGCCGCAGAAGAGCTAAAAGCATATCTTCATGAAAGTCAACATCTAAACCGAATTCCTGCTGATAATTTGCGTTCTTAATAATTGTGTTCTGATGCATCATGATATTGTCAATAAATTCTTTCCGCAGCCAGTATCTCGCTCTTTTCAGTTTCTCTATTTCCATACAATGCATCTGTTCCGATGATTGCTGTTCCTCTAACTGGATAAAAAAATCTTCTACTGCTTTCACAATAACTTCATCGTCTTCACTTTTCAGAACATAACGAACATCCTGATGATTTATCACGCGGTAAATATCTTCAAAGTTACGATAGCCTGTTAAAAATACCACCTTGCATCCCGGCCAGTTCTCTTTTATTTTGTCAAAAAACTGGAATCCATCCATTCCCGGCATTTTGATATCTGTCAGCACCACCTCAAAGGGTATTTGATCAAGCAGTACCAGCGCTTCTCTGCCAGACGAAGCGGCATGAATCTCAAGCTCCCGTGGAACATCATATAAAAACATCTCCTCAAGCCATTCTAAAATTTCAATTTCATCATCTACAATCAGCAGCCTATTCATCTTTATCCCCCATTATTAGCGCCTTTTTGATCCATATGCAAATATCAAGACCTCCTATATCTGCCCTGGATATTGACAGTCCAGCCTGTCCTTCATAGTAAAGCGTTAATCTCTTATGAATATTGACAATTCCAGTAATCTCATGGTCGTCCTCACCGGATAGAGATGTTCTCATCCTGTGGATCATATCATCTGTAAGTTCATCTCCATTATCTTGCACATGAATCTGAAGCTGGTCTTCCTCCACAAGAAACATAACCCGCAGCACTCCATTCTCCATTCTATTTTCAAGACCATGTTCAAACGCGTTTTCCAATAGCGGCTGGAGTATGAGCCTGGGAACTTTTATTTGCCTGCAATTATCCGGCAGATCCCCGAACTCAATTTTTATTCTCCGGACAAAGCGGGTTCCCTGTATTTCCGCATAACACTTTGCATGCTCTGCTTCCTGTTCCAGAAAAATAAAATCCGAATCACTTCTGGTAATAAATTTAAAATAGTTACCAAGCAAAACTGCAAACCGCTCCGCATTTTCATAATCCTTACGCTTTACTCTCCTGCTTAGAACAAAAAAGCTATTGTACAGAAAATGGGGATTGATCTGTGCCTGGAGCTGCTTTAATTCCATCTTCTGAACTAAGTTTTTTTGAACTAAAACTTCATTTACAAGATAGTTTATCTGATCTTCCATATCGTTAAAACCATCGTAAAGATATCCAAACTCGTCTTTGCGTCCATGTGTTATATGTTCATCAAACCGTCCTTCCTTCATATTCGCAAATGCGTCCAGTAATTTCTTCATCGGCTGATGAATCGTTCTCTTCGTATAATAGATAAACCAGATAGCCATTGCAGCCGTAATAATAATGGCTCCAAACATAAAATCGCGCATTTTAGTTATCTGATACATGATGGGCCGTTCCCTGGCATACTGCACAAATGGTCCCAGAAATTGGGATTCATCTACAAATACCAGATAATTTTCATTTTCAGTGACTACCCGCTGGTTGTTGAGATAAATCCCCCCGGCGTCTTTTTCTAAAAGCGATAACACACTTTTGGCAAGAGCGCTGTCCGTATCCGTTCCTTCAATAATCCCATGCACTTCGCCGCAAAAAAATGCACCATCTCCATGGATATACTCTAACCCTTTTATTTTTTCCGCAATATGCTGCTTGGAAAACGTCACCACCATGAGATAAGCGGTATTTTCATCAATCTGATCCTTTGCAATGCCGTTCTCAAGCATAAAATAAGTGTCTTTAGCGGCATGAAGCTTATCTTTTTTATAACCATAGAAATGCTCATACTCTAGCCGATCTTCCTCGTCCATTCTCTCAGCACGGTATGAGGTTACAACGTAATTGATCCGGGGGAGATAAAGCGTGATTGCACCAACCAGACTGCTGACTTCCTCAATGGATTCCAGCCGCTCCTTTACCGATAACAGTGCTTCCCGTTTCTCATATGGCGAAATATTGATCCTGGAATCTGAGAGATAGGATAGTTTTCTATCGTTGAAAAATCCCTGCTGCAAGCTGCGTATATGGCTTATTTCACTATCCAGCGTCTGCAGAAAATAGCCTCCCTTAGACTGCATTTTATCATAGGTAGCCTGCCGCGCGATGCTCATTGCCCCTACCAATATGGAAGTGGTAATTCCGACTATAAATAAAATAATCATTGTAAATACAAGTAAATGCTTTAATACCAGCGATTCTTTCCATTTCACTATCTTTCTTCTCATATCTATCATCCTTTATATGCAAAACAGCTAATGCTCCATCCGGCTTCTAATTTATATCATAGACGCCATTAGCTGCCATGTCTATCTTTATTATAGCTCCCGCCGATTCTTATCCCTATGTGCATTATTTTACTTTTGTATCCCGGCTTTACTTTCCCATTTCTAATTCTTAACTGCCTAGGCAGTTAACTTCAACATAAAAATCACCTGAAAACGGCAAGAATCATAAACTCTACGGAGCGTTTATTGCTATTGTGAGGATAGAAAGATATGCTTAGATTTAGAGAAAAAAGTTAAACAGAATATGCAGAAGTCCAAAAACCTTGAAAATAGACAAGGATTTACGACAAACTCAAACTTTATAATGCATTCAGAAAAAGGAGAAATTATGAGTGATTTTCAACCAATCGATATGGAGACATGGCCTATGGCACAGGCTTTTTACTACTATACGCAGATGGCGCCAACCAGCTATACCGTCAACGTCAATATAGATGTAACAATTCTTAGAAAAATACTGAAAGCGCGGGGGTATAAATTTTTTCCGGCTTACCTTTATTTCGTGACCAAAGCAATTTCAAAACAACCTGAGCTGCGTGTTTCCCTGCAAGACAATATATTAGGACACTGGGACTCTCTCACCCCCACTTACCCGCAATTTCATGAAGACGATAAGACAACATCCCTTTTATGGACAGAATACCATGATAATTTTGAAGTGTTTTACAGACAATACCTTGCCGATACAAGCCAGCATGGGGGAAGCCATGGAATCCTCTCTTCCAAAGGTGCTCCGCCTCCAAATGCTTATGTGATATCCTGTATTCCCTGGTTTACATTTGAAAGCTTTTCCGTTCACAATCATGGAATAAAGAATTACTATGTTCCAAGCTTTGAAGCGGGTGGCTTTACAGAACGTTCTGATGGGAAAATCATGATGCCCTTATCTGTTACCGTTCACCACGCAACAACAGACGGATATCATTTAAAAGAGTTTTTTGAGGAATTGCAGCGAACCATGAATACTCCAGATGATTGGTTATAAATGAGCACCGCTGGCCAGCCACAGCCCAGGTTTCCAACCTGCTGATACAAAGCGTATCTCCCTCAGCAAAACCCATTTATAAAACTTTCAATACCCCTGCATCCATTTCACATCCCGTATCACACAGCATCTCAATATCTGCCGCATTATGACTGACCAGGAAGATTGTCTTGCCCTGGTCGTTTAATTCCATGATCAGATCGTACACTTCCTGTACTCCCTGCTTATCCAAACCATTAAATGGCTCGTCCATAAAATGGGGCTCCCCTCCGGGAAGCCTTGTAAACACTGGCTCTAACGGCATACAAACGAGTGTATTGTGTGGAGTTTTCTGATGCTTTTCTCAGAAATCAGGAATCTTCCAGCTTCTTCACTTTTCTAAGTCATCAACCACCAGTTCAACTGGTGGTTTGTTATTAGCCCTCATAAGGGCTATGTTACTGCTCGCCCCGA
>OKVW01000950.1_pt1 | contig 13806 bp, 12 predicted proteins | sample 1606991 | NCBI WGS metagenome assembly OKVW01 (sample SAMN03281021, study PRJEB24777) | human gut metagenome | isolation source: fecal sample PR177 from 1 month old male Malay infant, vaginal delivered...
TGTTAACAAACAGGAAGATGCAAACTTCTCTAACAACGCAATGGCTGAAGCTTTCAAAGCAGCTAAAGGCGAGTAATTCTTTGAAACTTCGGGATGTTTCGTCCCGAAGTAAGACGAGATTACTTGACAGATTATAGAATTCGTTCTGTAATCAATGACAAAGGGCGGCCACGGCCGCCCTTAATCAATGCAGCAGCTTATTGGAACCGGAGGAAGCATGACCAAGTCAGAATTGATTGAAAGACTTGCCACTCAGCAGTCTCATATTCCCGCGAAAGCGGTTGAAGATGCTGTAAAAGAGATGCTGGAGCATATGGCCTCGACTCTTGCGCAGGGCGAGCGTATTGAAATCCGCGGTTTCGGCAGCTTTTCTTTGCACTACCGCGCACCACGTACCGGGCGTAACCCGAAGACTGGCGATAAAGTGGAGCTGGAAGGAAAATACGTTCCGCACTTTAAGCCGGGTAAAGAATTGCGCGATCGCGCCAACATTTACGGTTAAGTTTTTCGCAAAACGTGACCTCAGAAAAAGCACCGTAAAGGTGCTTTTTTCATATTTCGCTTCCTGAACAGGAAGAGAGATCGCATTTCATGACGCACGTTACCGCTCAGAGATAAATACAGCGGAACCTCGTGCGTAAAACCGCTTTTTGCCACCAGACAACGCCTCAATGAATCAGCACACTTCCGCCAATGGAGGTGTTCATGAAATTAACGACGGTCAGTCTGTGCGCGTTATGCGGCATATTCCCGCTGATCTTGCTGCCAACGTTGCCTGGGACATTGTGCGTTCTGGCGCTGTTTACCGTGGCCTGCCTGTTAAGTCTTCTGCCTTACAATGTGATGCAATGCTCTGCACTGGTTCTGTTATTTTTTTTATGGGGCGTCATGGCAGCAAAGCAGTCGTTGTGGGCGGTAAATACGCTGCCAGTGAAGACTCAGGACGCTATCGTAGAAATCACGGCGACAGATAACCAGACGACGCATACAGGGCGGATCACGCACCTTAACGGACATGCGCTTTTCCCGCCGGTAGGCATCGTGCTTTATGATCAATACCTGCCATTACCGCCATGCGCAGGACAGCGTTGGGCGATGACGCTCAAGGTCCGTGCTGTTCACGGAGAGTTAAATGAGGGCGGATTTGATAGCCAGCGTTATGCATTAGCGCAGCATCAATTGCTTACGGGGCGTTTCTTAAAGGCCAGGGTTATCGACAGCGCATGCAGTCTGCGCGCCCGTTACCTCGCTTCGCTAACTTCTTCTTTGGCACCATATCCGTGGCAGCAGGTGATACTCGGGTTGGGAATGGGGGAGCGCTTACTGGTCCCGCAGGAAGTAAAAGAGACAATGCGCGATACCGGTACCACGCATTTAATGGCAATTTCCGGTTTGCATATTGCTTTTGCAGCATTACTCGTCGCAATTCTGCTTCGCGGCGGGCAATTCTTACTCCCGACACGCTGGATCCACTGGCAGTATCCCTTAGTTGGCGGGCTTCTCTGCGCCGCGTTTTACGCCTGGTTGACGGGGTTGCAACCGCCAGCGTTACGGACGGTGGTGGCGTTACTGGTATGGGGAGCGCTGAAATTAAGCGGACGGCAATGGAGTGGGTGGTCGGTGTGGTGGTGTTGTCTGGCGGCAATCGTGGTCGTCGATCCTGTTGCCATTCTCTCTCAAAGCCTCTGGCTATCTGCATTTGCGGTTGCCGCGTTGCTATTCTGGTATCAGTGGTTTCCGTGTCCTGCCTGGTCCTTACCCCGGGCTGGACAAATGCTGGTTGAACTGGCTCACCTTCAACTGGGGATGACCCTGTTGCTCCTGCCGTTACAAATTGCGCTGTTTCACGGCATTAGCCAGACCTCTTTTGTTGCAAATCTGTTTGCCGTGCCGCTGGTGACGTTTATCAGTGTACCGTTGATTCTGGCGGGTATGCTGGTACACCTGACCGGACCATTAATAATAGAAAATGGATTATGGTTTCTGGCTGATCGCTCGCTGGCAATATTGTTCCAGGGACTCAGGCAATTGCCTGCGGGATGGCTCAGTGTCGATGAGCGTTGGCAGTGGCTGGTCTTTGCTCCCTGGCTTATGCTTATTGCCTGGCGATTTACGGCATGGCGCGTTTTGCCCGGCATCTGTCTGGCCATGTTGGCCCTGCTGAGTTGGCCGTTCTGGAGTTCCTCTCACTGCGGGACATGGCAGGTACACATGCTGGACGTCGGACAAGGATTAGCAATGGTCATTGCCCGCAATGGTAAAGCGGTGCTTTATGATACCGGGCCAGCCTGGCCGGGAGGAGACAGTGCCCAACAGACGATCATTCCGTGGCTGCGCTGGCATCATCTGCAACCTGAAGGAATTATTCTCAGCCATGAGCATCTTGATCACCGGGGTGGACTACACTCTTTGCAGAGTGTCTGGCCAATGCTTTGGATCCGCAGTCCCTTGGGCTGGAGGGACCATTTACCGTGCAATCGTGGAGAGACATGGCAATGGGAAGGGCTACGTTTTAGCGCCCATTGGCCGCTGCAAGGAGATCAAACGCAGGGAAATAACCGCTCCTGCGTCGTAAAAATTGATGATGGTACGCACAGTATTCTGCTGACGGGCGATATAGAGTCCGTGGCGGAACAGAAAATGCTTAGCCATTACTGGCAACATCTTTCGGCAACGGCTATTCAGGTTCCACATCATGGCAGCAATACATCCTCGTCATTAGCGTTGATTCAACGCGTTAATGGCCGGGTGGCGGTGGTCTCTGCATCGCGCTATAACGCCTGGCGGCTACCTTCGTGGAAGGTCGCGCAGCGCTATCAACAACAGGACTACCAGTGGCTCGATACGCCACACCAGGGGCAAATTTCGCTGGTTTTTTCAAAAGAAGGCTGGCGAGTCTACAGCCTACGGGAGCAAATTTTACCGCGTTGGTATCATCAGTGGTTTGGCGTGCCAGACGATAACGGGTAGAATATGCGGCTATTTCAACAAATGCTGGTTTTTTGAATGCATAACGATAAAGATCTCTCTACGTGGCAGACGTTTCGCCGACTGTGGCCAACCATTGCGCCTTTCAAATCGGGTCTGATCGTGGCGGGTGTTGCGTTAATCCTCAACGCGGCCAGCGATACCTTCATGTTATCGCTCCTCAAACCATTACTGGACGATGGTTTTGGTAAAACAGATCGCTCAGTGTTGCTTTGGATGCCGCTGGTGGTGATCGGGCTGATGATATTGCGTGGTATCACCAGCTATATTTCCAGTTACTGTATTTCCTGGGTGTCCGGCAAAGTGGTGATGACCATGCGTCGCCGCTTATTTGGCCATATGATGGGTATGCCCGTTTCCTTCTTTGACAAGCAGTCCACCGGGACGCTGTTATCGCGGATTACCTATGATTCTGAACAGGTTGCCTCTTCCTCTTCCGGGGCGCTGATTACTGTTGTGCGCGAAGGCGCATCGATTATCGGCCTGTTTATCATGATGTTTTATTATAGCTGGCAACTGTCCATCATCCTCGTGGTGCTTGCGCCGATTGTGTCGATTGCGATTCGTGTCGTCTCTAAACGTTTTCGTGCCATCAGTAAAAATATGCAGAATACGATGGGGCAGGTGACGACCAGCGCTGAGCAAATGCTGAAAGGCCACAAAGAAGTGCTGATCTTCGGCGGTCAGGAAGTGGAAACCAAACGCTTCGATAAAGTCAGCAACCGAATGCGTCTGCAAGGGATGAAGATGGTGTCAGCGTCTTCTATTTCCGATCCTATTATCCAGTTGATTGCTTCCCTGGCGCTGGCATTCGTCCTGTATGCAGCAAGCTTCCCAAGCGTGATGGACAGCCTGACGGCAGGGACGATCACCGTGGTCTTCTCTTCCATGATTGCGCTGATGCGTCCACTGAAATCACTGACCAACGTCAACGCCCAGTTTCAGCGTGGTATGGCGGCGTGTCAGACCTTGTTTGCGATTCTGGATAGCGAGCAGGAAAAAGACGAAGGTAAACGTGTTATTGAACGTGCGACAGGCGATCTCGAATTCCGCAATGTGACCTTTACCTATCCGGGCCGCGAAGTGCCTGCGCTGCGCGACATTAATCTGAAAATCCCTGCGGGTAAAACCGTTGCGCTGGTAGGGCGTTCAGGTTCCGGTAAATCAACCATTGCCAGCCTGATCACGCGTTTCTATGACATCAATGAAGGCGAGATCCTGATGGATGGTCACGATCTGCGCGAGTACACGCTATCCTCGTTACGTAATCAGGTCGCGCTGGTGTCGCAAAACGTCCATCTGTTTAACGACACTGTGGCGAATAATATCGCCTACGCCCGCAACGAGGTGTACACCCGCGAACAAATTGAAGAAGCGGCCCGCATGGCGTATGCCATGGACTTTATCAATAAGATGGATAACGGCCTTGATACGGTGATTGGTGAAAACGGCGTGCTGCTTTCGGGTGGTCAACGTCAACGTATCGCCATTGCCCGTGCGCTGCTGCGTGATAGCCCCATTCTGATCCTTGACGAAGCGACGTCTGCGCTGGATACCGAGTCTGAGCGTGCTATTCAGGCGGCGCTGGACGAGTTGCAGAAAAACCGTACCTCGTTGGTGATTGCGCACCGTCTTTCCACGATTGAACAGGCCGACGAAATTGTGGTTGTGGAAGATGGGGTGATTGTAGAACGCGGTACGCATGTTGAGCTGCTGGAACATCGTGGCGTCTACGCTCAACTGCACAAAATGCAATTTGGTCAATGATCGCACGAATCTGGTCAGGTGAGTCGCCCTTGTGGCGGCTATTGCTTCCTCTCTCCTGGCTTTATGGTCTGGTGAGCGGCGTGATTCGCCTTTGCTATCGGCTCGGGTTCAAGCGTGCCTGGCGAGCGCCGGTGCCGGTAGTGGTGGTGGGCAACCTGACGGCTGGCGGCAACGGTAAAACGCCCGTGGTTATCTGGCTAGTCGAGCAACTTCAACGACGCGGTATCCGTGTCGGCGTCGTTTCCCGTGGCTACGGTGGAAAAGCGGCGTCTTATCCGTTATTGCTGAATAGCGAAACCACAACCGCCGAGGCAGGTGATGAGCCGGTATTGATTTTCCAGCGTACCGGGGCGCCTGTTGCGGTATCGCCCGACAGGGCGGAAGCGGTGGCCGCAATTTTAGCGAATCATAATGTGGATATCATCGTAACGGATGATGGTCTGCAACACTATCGTCTGGCGCGTGATGTCGAAATTGTGGTAGTGGATGGCGTTCGTCGGTTCGGTAACGGCTGGTGGCTTCCGGCCGGTCCAATGCGTGAACGCGTGAGTCGTTTGAAATCTGTGGATGCCGTTATCACCAATGGCGGTATACCGCATGCGGGAGAGATCCCGATGCGCCTGGCACCCGGTCTCGCCGTAAACCTGCGTACAGGTGAGCGGCGTGATGTCGCGCAGTTGCACAATGTTGTTGCGATGGCGGGTATTGGTCATCCTCCGCGTTTTTTCGCCACGCTTGAGGCATGTGGCGTCCACCCGCAAAAATGTGTTCCTCTGGCGGATCATCAGGCACTGACTGCTGAGGACGTCAACGCTTTGTTGAGTAACGCACAAACGCTGATCATGACGGAAAAGGATGCTGTTAAGTGTCGCGCCTTTGCCAGGGATAACTGGTGGTATCTCCCTGTTGATGCGTGTCTGTCCGGGGCAGAACCTGAGGCATTACTTGAAAAATTGACCTCGCTGGCTCGTTAGTTCGACCACGGCAGCGAACGAACGATGGGAGTCATGAATGTCGTTGCCACACCTCTCTCTTACGGATGCCCGTAACCTTCATCTTGCCGCTCAGGGGTTATTAAAAAAACCGCGCCGCCGTGCAGTGGCAAGCGATATTCTGCCGACAATTACCCGCATGTCGCTGTTGCAAATCGACACCATCAACGTTGTCGCGCGTAGCCCCTATCTGGTGCTGTTCAGCAGACTGGGCGATTACACGTCGCAGTGGCTGGATGAGGCGCTTACACACGGCGAACTGATGGAGTACTGGGCTCATGAAGCCTGTTTTCTGCCGCGCAGCGACTTTATGCTGATACGTCACCGGATGCTGGCGCCAGAAAAAATGGGCTGGAAGTATAAAGCGGCGTGGATGAAAGAACATGCCCACGAAATTAGCCAACTGTTAGAGCACATCCATCATAATGGACCGGTTCGATCTGCCGATTTTGAGCACCCGCGCAAGGGTGCCAGCGGCTGGTGGGAGTGGAAACCGCATAAACGGCATCTGGAAGGGCTATTTACCGCCGGCAAAGTGATGGTTGTCGAACGGCGTAATTTCCAGCGTGTGTACGATCTCACTCATCGCGTCATGCCGCACTGGGACGACGAACGTGATTTGCTTTCACAGGCGCAGGCTGAACGTGTCATGCTGGACAACAGTGCGCGCAGTCTGGGGATTTTCCGCGAACAGTGGCTGGCCGATTACTACCGTCTGAAACGGCCTGATGTAAAAGAGTGGCGCGACATACGAGCTGAGCAGCAGCAAATTTTCCCCGTAGAGGTCGAAACGCTGGGAACACTGTGGTTGCACGCCAACCTTCTTCCGTTTCTTGAACAGGCGCTGGCGGGAAAATTGACCGCGACCCATAGCGCCGTGCTGTCGCCGTTTGATCCGGTGGTGTGGGATCGTAAACGGGCGGAACAACTCTTTGATTTCAGCTACCGTCTGGAGTGCTATACGCCAGCGCCGAAGCGGCAATACGGTTACTTTGTCCTGCCCTTGCTGCATCGCGGGCAGTTAGTCGGGCGCATGGATGCCAAAATGCATCGTAAAACGGGCGTGCTGGAAGTCATCTCGCTTTACCTGGAAGAGGGGGTAAAGCCAGGCGTAATGCTGCAAAAAGGGCTTAAACAGGCAATAACGGATTTTGCCCGCTGGCAAAATGCGACTCGCATTACCCTGGGGCACTGCCCGCAAGGTCTTTTTGTCGACTGTCGCCTGGGTTGGGAAATAGACGCAGTCGCGTGAGTGTGTATGATAAGATTCCCCGATTCACTACCCGGTCCATCTGGAGGAACTATGGATCATCGTCTGCTTGAAATCGTTGCCTGCCCGGTCTGTAACGGGAAACTCTGGTACAACCAGGAAAAACAAGAGCTTATCTGCAAACTGGATAACCTCGCCTTTCCCCTGCGTGATGGCATTCCCGTGTTACTGGAAACCGAAGCCCGCGTATTAACGGCTGATGAGCGTAAATCATGAGTTTTGTCGTCATTATTCCTGCCCGTTATGCATCTACGCGTCTGCCGGGTAAACCGCTGCTGGACATTAACGGCAAACCCATGATTGTGCATGTGCTGGAGCGCGCGCGTGAATCCGGTGCTGAGCGCATTATTGTTGCAACCGATCACCAGGACGTGGCGCGTGCGGTGGAAGCGGCGGGAGGCGAGGTGTGCATGACCCGCGCCGATCACCAGTCCGGCACTGAGCGCCTTGCTGAAGTGGTTGAAAAGTGTGGCTTCAGCGATGACACGGTCATTGTCAATGTGCAGGGTGATGAGCCAATGATCCCGGCTGTCATCATTCGCCAGGTCGCGGAAAACCTGGCGCAGCGTCAGGTCGGAATGGCTACGCTCGCGGCACCGATTCACGGCGCAGAAGAAGCTTTCAATCCTAATGCGGTGAAAGTGGTGCTGGATGCAGAAGGTTATGCGCTCTACTTCTCGCGCGCGACAATCCCCTGGGATCGTGATCGCTTTGCAAAAAGTCTGGAAACTGTTGGCGACACCTTCCTGCGTCATCTCGGCATTTATGGCTATCGTGCTGGGTTTATCCGCCGTTATGTGAGCTGGCGACCCAGTCCACTGGAAAATATTGAAATGCTGGAGCAACTTCGCGTGCTGTGGTATGGCGAAAAAATCCATGTGGCGGTAGCGAAAGAAGTGCCCGGTACTGGCGTGGATACCGCAGAAGACCTTGAGCGCGTTCGCGCTGAAATGCGTTAATTTCCTTTGCGACATTCCGCTCTGTGATGAGAGGAGTGTCGTACCGTTACGATTTTCCTCGCTTTTTCTTTTCAGGAATTGATCTCATCCAGGTGACATCTGGCGATGGGGCGCTCATTATAAAAGCAGTAGCTTTTATGAGGGCAATCTGAATGGAACAGCTGCGCGCCGAATTAAGTCATCTGCTGGGCGAAAAACTGAGCCGCATTGAATGCGTGAGTGAGAAAACCGACTCAGCGTTGTGGTCACTCTATGACAGCCAGGGTAATCCGATGCCATTGATGGCGCGAACCTTCACCACACCGGGTGTCGCACAACAAGTGGCCTGGAAAACAACCATGCTGGCGCGAAGTGGCACTGTGCGTATGCCGGTCATTTACGGTGTGATGACCCACGAGGAACATCCCGGGCCGGATGTATTACTGCTGGAGCGTCTGCGCGGCGTCCCGGTTGAAGCACCGGCGCGAACGCCAGAGCGCTGGGATCAGCTTAAGGATCAGATTGTCGAAGGGCTGCTGGCATGGCACCGGCAGGACAGCCGTGGCTGCGTCGGGGCGGTGGATAATACTCAGGAAAACATCTGGCCGTCCTGGTATCGGCAACGCGTCGAGGTGCTGTGGAGCACCCTCAATCAGTTCAACAACACCGGGCTGACGATGCAGGATAAACGTATTCTGTTTCGTACCCGTGAGTGTCTGCCTGCATTATTTGAAGGTTTTAACGATAACTGTGTGCTGGTTCACGGCAACTTCAGTCTGCGCAGTATGTTGAAAGATGCCCGTAGCGATCAGCTCCTGGCAATGGTTGGGCCGGGCATCATGCTGTGGGCGCCCCGGGAGTATGAACTGTTTCGACTAATGGATAATGCGCTGGCGGAAGGTCTGCTCTGGCATTATCTGCAACGCGCGCCAGTGGCGGAGTCGTTCATCTGGCGGCGCTGGCTCTATGTGTTATGGGATGAAATCTCCCAACTGGTCAACACCGGGCGTTTTAACCGGTCGAATTTTGATCTGGCCGCGAAATCACTCTTGCCCTGGCTCGCCTGAGGTACCTTTCAGCCACTGCCAGACCCTTCCCAGCGTCTCATAACCTGCACGGTCGCTGTGCATCAGCCATACGGGCGAAGGAATAGCGCGCTCCCAGGGATTCAGCGGTGAATCAATGGCTAACTGATTGGCCGGAGCGGGCCGGGGGTTTAGCCCGGCCTGTCTGAAAAAAATCATTGCCCGCGGCAGGTGAGACGCGGATGTCACCAACAGAAAAGGCGCGTTGCCAATCGCCTGCTTCACGGCGGCGGCCTCTTCCTCAGTATCTTTTGGCTCGTTCAGCGTAATAATATCCGCTAAGGGAACGCCCAGTGATTGCGCCACGCGTGCGCCGGCCTCAGCCGTACTCACAGGATTCGTTCTGGCGTTTGCGCCGGTAAAAATCAGTTTCGATCCCGGGTTCGCCCGCCACAAACGAATCCCCTCATTGAGACGCGGCAGGCTGTTATTGATCAAATTGGAACTGGGAGCCCATTGAGGATTCCAGGTATAGCCTCCACCTAACACCACAATGTACTTCACTTTCTGTGTGTTCTGCCAGGTTGGATAGCTATCCTCAATGGGGCGCAGTAAGCGATCCGCGACGGGTTGCAGACTGAGTAAGAGGAGAACCAGCCAGCCAACGCTGATAAATATCTTTCCCGTTTTCTGAAAACGAGTGCACCAGAGTAGCGCCAGGCCAATACCCATGATAAGAAGCAGAAAAGGGAGGGGCAGTAGCATACCGCCAATCACTTTCTTGAGTGTGAAAAACATCCTTATTGGTTCCTTTTTTAACCACCCGGCAGAAGAATAGTCGGGATATTACACCAGACAGGTTCATTCTCCGCGCGGGTGTGACAAAATAGCGGTTTTATCAGAGAACAGCCAGACCAGCCAGTGGAGAGCCCGATGCGCGATCGCAATTTTGATGACATCGCTGAGAAGTTTTCCCGTAATATTTACGGCACGACGAAAGGTCAGCTCAGGCAGGCGATCCTGTGGCAGGATCTGGACCGTATGCTGGAGGACCTCGGACCACAGAAATTACGGGTGCTGGATGCTGGAGGCGGTGAGGGGCAGACGGCCATTAAAATGGCGGAGCGTGGTCACCATGTGACCTTGTGCGATCTCTCCGGGGAAATGATCGCCCGTGCGCAGCAGGCGGCTGAAGCAAAAGGTGTGAGCGATAACATGCATTTTATACAATGCGCTGCTCAGGACGTTGCTACGCATTTGGAAAGCCCCGTTGATCTGATATTGTTTCACGCTGTGCTGGAGTGGGTAGCCGAACCGGTCAGTGTGTTAGAAACCCTGTGGTCGGTACTGCGTCCCGATGGCGCACTGTCGTTAATGTTCTACAATGCCAACGGTCTGTTGATGCATAACATGGTGGCCGGGAACTTTGACTATGTGCAGGTGGGGATGCCTAAGCGTAAAAAGCGTACGCTTTCGCCAGACTATCCCCGTGAGCCGGGACAGGTTTACCAGTGGCTGGAACGGATCGGCTGGCAAATTACCGGTAAGACCGGTGTGCGCGTGTTTCATGATTATCTGCGTGAGAAACATCAGCAGCGTGAGTGTTATGAGATATTGCTCGAACTAGAAACGCGTTATTGTCGCCAGGAGCCGTATATCAGCCTGGGTCGATACATTCATGTCACCGCGCGTAAACCGCAGATGCAAGGATAACTTATGAGTGAATTTTCCCAGACAGTCCCCGAACTGGTTGCCTGGGCCAGAAAAAATGATTTTTCAATCTCGCTACCGGTCGACAGACTCTCTTTCCTGCTGGCGATCGCCACTCTGAATGGTGAACGACTGGAAGGGGAAATGAGCGAGGGTGAACTGGTGGATGCGTTCCGCCACGTCAGTGATGCGTTTGAGCAGACCAGCGAAACCATCAGCCAGCGCGCCAATAACGCGATCAACGATTTGGTGCGCCAGCGTCTGCTGAACCGCTTTACCAGCGAAATTACCGAAGGCAATGCGATCTATCGCCTGACGCCGTTGGGGATTGGGATCACCGATTATTATATCCGTCAGCGCGAATTCTCGACGCTGCGTCTCTCGATGCAGCTGTCGATCGTCGCCGGCGAGCTGAAGCGCGCGGCGGACGCCGCGGAAGAGGGCGGTGATGAATTCCACTGGCATCGCAACGTTTTTGCGCCGCTGAAGTACTCCGTAGCGGAAATTTTCGACAGCATCGACCTGACGCAGCGCATTATGGATGAGCAGCAGCAGCTGGTGAAAGACGATATCGCGCAGTTGTTGAATAAAGACTGGCGCGCGGCGATTTCCAGCTGTGAACTGCTGCTGTCGGAAACCTCCGGCACCCTGCGCGAACTGCAGGATACGCTGGATGCGGCAGGGGATAAGCTGCAGGCGAACCTGCTGCGCATTCAGGACTCGACCATGGCGCGCGACGATCTCCATTTTGTCGATCGGCTGGTGTTCGATCTGCAAAGCAAGCTCGACCGCATCGTCAGCTGGGGTCAGCAGGCGATTGACCTGTGGATCGGCTATGACCGCCACGTGCACAAGTTTATCCGTACCGCTATCGATATGGATAAGAACCGCGTCTTCGCCCAGCGTCTGCGCCAGTCGGTACAGACCTATTTTGATGAGCCGTGGGCGCTGACTTACGCCAACGCCGACCGTCTGCTGGATATGCGCGACGAGGAGATGGCCCTGCGCGATGAAGAGGTCACCGGCGAGCTGCCGGCGGACCTCGAATTTGAAGAGTTTAACGAAATTCGCGAGCAGCTGGCGGCGCTGATCGAAGCGCAGCTGGCGGTCTATAAAGAGAAAGGAATACCGCTGGATCTCGGCCTGGTGGCGCGGGAGTTCCTGGCGCAGTATCCGCGCGGGCGTCACTTCGACGTGGCGCGGATCGTCGTGGATCAGGCGGTACAGCTGGGCGTCGCCCAGGCAGATTTCACCGGACTGCCAGCCAAATGGCAGCCGATTAATGATTACGGAGCCAAGGTACAGGCGCATGTCATTGACAAATATTGAACAAGTGATGCCGGTTAAGCTGGCGCAGGCGTTGGCCAATCCGTTATTTCCGGCGCTGGACAGCGCCCTGCGCGCGGGCCGTCATATCGGTCTCGACGAGCTGGATAATCACGCATTTTTGATGGATTTTCAGGATTACCTGGAAGAGTTTTACGCTCGCTATAACGTCGAGCTGATCCGCGCGCCGGAGGGATTCTTCTACCTGCGCCCGCGGTCCACCACGCTGATTTCGCGCTCGGTACTGTCCGAGCTGGATATGATGGTGGGCAAAATTCTTTGCTATCTCTATCTCAGCCCGGAGCGCCTGGCGAACGAAGGGATTTTTACCCAGCAGGAGCTCTATGACGAGCTGCTGACCCTGGCCGATGAATCCAGGCTGCTGAAGCTGGTGAACAACCGTTCCACCGGTTCGGATCTGGACCGCCAGAAGCTGCAGGAAAAAATGCGGGCCTCGCTTAACCGCTTACGCCGTCTGGGGATGGTGTGGTTTATGGGCCACGATAGCAGCAAGTTTCGCATTACCGAATCGGTATTCCGCTTTGGCGCCGATGTGCGCGCCGGCGACGACCCGCGCGAAGCGCAGCGCCGTCTGATCCGCGACGGGGAAGCGATGGCCCTGGAAAATCACCTGCAGCTCAATGATGAGAATGAAGAAAACCAGCCGGATAGCGGGGAGGAAGAGTAATGATTGAACGCGGTAAGTTTCGCTCGCTAACGCTGGTTAACTGGAACGGCTTCTTTGCCCGGACCTTTGATCTTGATGAACTGGTGACCACCCTCTCCGGGGGGAACGGCGCGGGTAAGTCCACGACCATGGCGGCCTTCGTCACGGCGCTGATCCCGGATTTAACCCTGCTGCACTTCCGTAACACCACCGAAGCGGGGGCCACCAGCGGCTCACGCGATAAAGGCCTGCACGGTAAGCTGCGCGCCGGGGTGTGTTACTCGGTACTCGATGTGATCAACTCCCGCCACCAGCGCGTGGTGGTCGGCGTGCGCCTGCAGCAGGTCGCCGGGCGCGATCGTAAAGTCGATATTAAACCTTTCGCCATTCAGGGACTGCCGACCTCTATCCTGCCGACCCAGCTGTTGACCGAAACGCTGAACGATCGCCAGGCGCGCGTCGTGAGCCTCAACGAGCTGAAAGATAAACTCGAGGCGATGGAAGGGGTCCAGTTTAAACAGTTCAACTCGATCACCGAATATCACTCGCTAATGTTCGATCTGGGCGTGGTGGCGCGTCGCCTGCGTTCCGCCTCCGATCGTAGCAAGTACTACCGCCTGATTGAGGCCTCGCTGTACGGCGGGATCTCCAGCACCATTACCCGCTCGCTGCGCGACTACCTGCTGCCGGAAAACAGCGGCGTGCGTAAAGCGTTCCAGGATATGGAAGCGGCGCTGCGGGAAAACCGCATGACGCTGGAAGCCATTCGCGTTACCCAGTCCGACCGCGATCTGTTTAAACACCTGATCAGCGAAGCCACCAACTACGTGGCGGCGGACTATATGCGTCACGCCAACGAGAGGCGCATTCACCTGGATAAGGCGCTGGAGTATCGCCGCGATCTCTTCACCTCGCGTTCGCAGCTGGCGGCTGAGCAGTATAAGCACGTCGACATGGCGCGCGAACTGCAGGAGCATAACGGCGCGGAGGGCGATCTGGAAGCCGATTACCAGGCCGCCAGCGATCACCTGAACCTGGTGCAGACTGCGCTGCGTCAGCAGGAAAAAATCGAGCGCTACGAAGCGGATCTCGACGAGCTGCAGATCCGTCTGGAAGAGCAGAA
>OKVW01000953.1_pt1 | contig 13763 bp, 15 predicted proteins | sample 1606991 | NCBI WGS metagenome assembly OKVW01 (sample SAMN03281021, study PRJEB24777) | human gut metagenome | isolation source: fecal sample PR177 from 1 month old male Malay infant, vaginal delivered...
TGCTAATGCTTAAATGCTGGTAAATACACTCAAATATGACAAGAAGGTTTAAGTCGAACTTTTTCAAGTCGTAGAGATTGGCCATACACTACTCCGGTTATATTTTTCTTCCATGGTATATTCACTTAATCAATGTTTTTTGCGTATATATTTTTATTGATTATATTTTTTTGCTTAACTCAGGATTAAGTTTTTCTAAAATAGCATAGCCACTTAGGGCAGAGCGAGCAATTCATGCTTTTTTAGGATGGTTGAAAAGCAGGGATGTATTTCAACCATCCATGAATTATCTTTTATTTATTCCCCATAATGATATTAAGCGTTTTCTGATCGGGCAACCCCACGGCCTGTTGCAGCGTATTTTCCTTACTCATGTAATAGATAGCTGGTGTGACATTTGCCCCCAGATCGTCCATGAGTTTCTCGTTGGCGCTTAACACTTTCATTTGTTCTGTACTTACGTTTGCAGGCACGTTTAGCTTAAGCTTGCCACCAGAGGATTCATATTCTTGCCAGGTTTTTGCGGGATCTTTGGAGGCAAGAATTGCCGCTGCTGTCGCCGGGCTTTCTGGCTTGATAACCCCAACCAACAATGTTCTTAATTGCACTTTGCCAGAATCTACCCACGGGCGCGCCTGCTGCCAGAACTGTTTACAATATGGGCAGAACGGATCGGCGAACACGTAGACAATGACCGGCGCATCTTTTTTACCGTCGAGGAGCCAGTGGGATTGTTCCATCCGTTGCCACATTTCGCGTCCGGCTGGTGCGTAAATTTCTTTTTCGATAAGTGTGTTACTCAGGTTTTCACCTTTCTCGTTGTACATGTAACCAGAGATAGCGTGCTTACCATCGGGAGTCAGGTAGATGGTGACGCCCATATCCTGATACTTTCCGAGATAACCTTTCATTCCTCCGGGGGCATCGAACGTTTTGATGATTGTAATGCCCTGTTTTTCAATCGCTTTTACTGGGGAAGGAAGTTCCTCTGCGAAGGCGATTGCAGGAAGCAGAGCCAGTAAAAGTATCTTTTTTAACATTAATTTGTCCTTTTCAGTCAGTGCAAAAGTCGAGTAAAAGGCATAACCTATCACTGTCATAGGTAAGAGCTTAGATCAGGTGATTGCCCTTTGTTTATGAGGGTGTTGTAATCCATGTCGTTGTTGCATTTGTAAGGGCAACACCTCAGCCTGCAGGCAGGCGCTGAAGATACCAAAGGGTAGTTCAGATTACACGGTCACCTGGAAAGGGGGCCATTTTACTTTTTATCGCCGCTGGCGGTGCAAAGTTCACAAAGTTGTCTTACGAAGGTTGTAAGGTAAAACTTATCGATTTGATAATGGAAACGCATTAGCCGAATCGGCAAAAATTGGTTACCTTACATCTCATCGAAAACACGGAGGAAGTATAGATGTCCTTGATTAACACCAAAATTAAACCTTTTAAAAACCAGGCATTCAAAAACGGCGAATTCATCGAAATCACCGAAAAAGATACCGAAGGCCGCTGGAGCGTCTTCTTCTTCTATCCGGCTGACTTTACTTTCGTATGCCCGACCGAACTGGGTGACGTTGCTGACCACTACGAAGAACTGCAGAAACTGGGCGTAGACGTATACGCAGTATCTACCGATACTCACTTCACCCACAAAGCATGGCACAGCAGCTCTGAAACCATCGCCAAAATCAAATATGCGATGATCGGCGACCCGACTGGCGCCCTGACCCGTAACTTCGACAACATGCGTGAAGATGAAGGTCTGGCTGACCGCGCTACCTTCGTCGTTGACCCGCAGGGTATCATCCAGGCGATCGAAGTTACCGCTGAAGGTATCGGCCGTGATGCGTCTGACCTGCTGCGTAAAATCAAAGCTGCTCAGTACGTTGCGTCTCACCCAGGCGAAGTTTGCCCGGCGAAATGGAAAGAAGGTGAAGCGACCCTGGCTCCATCCTTAGATCTGGTCGGCAAAATCTAAAAATTCCGGCGTCTTTCATGCCACAGGTGTGTTGGCTGCGCTTACTCACCCCGGTCACTTACTAATGTAAGCTCCCGGGGATTCATAAGCTTGCCGCCTTCCTGTGACAAGAAATACTGGGAATTTGTCTTATTTACGGGTGCTTTTGGGTGCCCGTTTTATTCAGCACCATGACGCAAGTTGCATTCATGCCGCGGTACACAATCGACTTGCATGATGATGTTTTCAGAGAGGGAAGAACAATGCTCGACACTAATATGAAAACCCAGCTCAAGGCCTATCTTGAGAAACTGACCAAACCTGTTGAGCTGATTGCCACGCTGGATGACAGCGCTAAATCGGCAGAAATCAAGGAACTGCTGGCTGAAATCGCCGAACTGTCAGAGAAAGTGACCTTTAAAGAGGACAACAGTTTAGCCGTGCGCAAACCCTCTTTTCTGATCACCAACCCCGGTTCTGATCAGGGACCGCGCTTTGCGGGTTCTCCGTTGGGGCACGAATTTACCTCTCTGGTTCTGGCGCTGCTGTGGACCGGCGGGCATCCGTCAAAAGAGGCGCAGTCTCTGCTTGAGCAGATTCGCGATATCGACGGTGATTTTGAGTTTGAAACCTATTATTCGCTCTCCTGCCACAATTGCCCGGACGTGGTACAGGCGCTGAACCTGATGGCGGTGCTGAACCCGCGTATCAAACATACGGCGATTGATGGCGGTACCTTCCAGAACGAGATCGCTGAACGTAACGTGATGGGCGTTCCGGCGGTTTATGTCAACGGTAAAGAATTTGGTCAGGGCCGCATGACGCTGACGGAAATCGTGGCGAAAGTGGATACCGGCGCGGAAAAACGTGCCGCAGAAGAGTTAAGCCAGCGTGACGCGTACGATGTCCTGATTGTCGGTTCGGGGCCTGCGGGCGCGGCGGCGGCGGTGTACTCCGCACGTAAAGGTATTCGTACCGGGCTGATGGGCGAACGTTTCGGCGGCCAGGTTCTGGATACCGTGGATATCGAAAACTACATCTCCGTACCGAAAACGGAAGGGCAGAAGCTTGCGGGCGCGTTGAAAGCGCACGTAGATGATTACAATGTCGATGTGATTGACAGCCAGAGCGCCAGCAAACTGGTCCCTGCGGCCAGTGAAGGTGGTTTGCATCACATTGAAACGGCGTCGGGCGCAGTACTGAAAGCCCGCAGCATCATTATTGCCACTGGTGCTAAATGGCGCAACATGAACGTTCCGGGTGAAGATCAGTATCGTACTAAAGGCGTTACCTATTGCCCGCACTGCGATGGCCCGCTGTTTAAAGGTAAGCGCGTGGCGGTAATTGGCGGCGGTAACTCCGGCGTCGAAGCGGCGATTGATCTCGCGGGTATCGTGGAACATGTGACTCTGCTGGAATTTGCTCCGGAAATGAAGGCGGATCAGGTATTGCAGGATAAAGTGCGCAGCCTGAAAAACGTCGATATCATTCTGAACGCACAGACCACGGAAGTGAAAGGCGATGGCACGAAAGTGGTGGGCCTGGAATACCGTGACCGCGTGAGCGGCGATATTCACAATGTTGAACTGTCGGGTATCTTCGTTCAGATTGGTCTGCTACCTAACACCAACTGGCTGGAAGGGGCAATTGAACGCAACCGTATGGGTGAAATTATCATCGATGCGAAATGCGAAACCAGCGTGAAAGGCGTCTTCGCCGCTGGTGACTGCACAACCGTACCGTACAAACAGATCATCATCGCGACCGGCGAAGGGGCGAAAGCCTCTCTGAGCTCCTTTGACTATCTGATTCGTACGAAGACGGCATAAAAAGAAAGTAAGACTACACCTGCAAAATAAAAGAGGCACCCATGGGTGCCTCTTTTTTTCGCTGCTTATCAGGCGTTGATTAACGCACTACCAGTACAGGTAATGTCGCATGACGTACCACGCTGGAGGCGTTAGAACCCAGCAGATGTGTTGTAATCGATGGATTACGAGAACCAATGACCACAACGTCGGCGTTGAGTTCTTCACCCAGTTCATTGACCACGTCACGAACGCTGCCAAAACGAACATGTTGCTTAATACGAGAAGGGTCGATACTGAAGTGGCTGACCATCGTTTGCAGTCGGGTTTCAGCCTCGTGTTGCAGATGCTCTTCGAAACGGCGAACGTCAGCGGCAAACCGGTGCAGACTCAGGCTGGCAGAGCCCGGCAGCACATGTAAAAGATGAATGACGCCATCCTGCTGCGCCAGAAACTCTGCATGGCGGATTGCCTTATCGCTGAGCTCCATTTCAAAAACATCAACCGGCATAATGATTGTCTTATACATACCCGTTTCTCCCTGTTAATTAATACTCAAATCATTCAAGCATATAATAATATTTCTTTCTGCGTTCTGCCTGACAAATTTCACACTCTGCGGCGATGCTTTATCTGTCCGCTACCTGTGTTTTTCCAGATACAGCACGGCTCCGACAATCACCGCCGCTATAATCAGGAACCCCAGTAATATGCCAGCTATTTCGCTCATGACCTCACCTGTCAATGAAACCGACTCAGTGTGGATGACCACGAAAAAAAACGAACCAGGAGAAAAGGGTGATTTTGCGGAAAGAGGATGCGTGTGCATCCTCTGGGTAAAGCGAGACGTCGCTTATGCAGATGGGATTAGCGCAGATAGTCGCCTGCGGCTTCTGGCTGGTATTCCAGCGCCAGTACTTCAAGGTGGGTAGAGGCGCCACCTGGAAGCTCCCAGTGAATGGTGTCGCCAACGCGCAGACCCAACAGCGCAGCACCAACAGGCGCCATAACGGAAAGCTGGGTGTTGCTGTCGGTCATTGCTGACGGATAGACCAGCGTACGTACGCGAATTTCGCCATCGCTCAGATTGCGGAATTTCACGCGACTGTTCATGGTCACGACGTCATGCGGCATGGTTTCTGGCGAACACATTTGGGCGCGATCCAGTTCGGCATTTAACGCGTCAGCAATGGGTAAGTCAGCATACGCGGGTTGCTCAAGCAAGCGATCGATGCGTTCTGCGTCAAGGTCGTTAATGATGATAGTTGGTCTGGACATTTTTACTCCATGTCGTCAGTACTGCGTTTTGCCGCAGGTTGATATTCCCAAAAGAAAACCCTCACCGTCAGGCGGCGAGGGTTTAACTCTCCTGATAATACTGAGACTTTCCTCAGGTTTGAAGTGATTTAGCTCACATTCGGGGAATTACTCAAAAAAGCGCCGATTGTATGAATTTTATGCGAAAACCGTGATCGTTCTCAAATTTGCATTATGCTTTTTAAGTGCTCACACAGGGCGCATCACACACTCAGTGTTCCGTTACAGGAGATCTCATGAGCCAGTTCGACAAACTTACTCTCAAAGATGGCAGCTATCTGTATTTCAAAGACTGGGGCGACCACCACGGACAGCCGGTTGTCTTCAGTCATGGGTGGCCTCTGACGTCTGATGCCTTTGAAGATCAGATGCTATTCCTGGGCTCGAAAGGATTTCGGGTGATTGCCCACGACAGGCGTGGGCATGGACGTTCTGCGCAGCCGTGGGACGGGCATAATATGGATCAGTACGCGGACGATTTGGCTGAGCTCACCGCCCATCTGAATCTGCAAAATGCTGTGCATGTGGGACACTCAACGGGTGGGGGCGAAGTGGCGCGCTATATTGGTCGACATGGCACGCAGCGCGTGGCGAAAGCCGTGTTGATTGGCGCGGTAACGCCGATCATGGTGAAAACCGATTTTAACCCGAACGGCGTACCAAAAGAGGTCTTCGACGGTATCCGTGAAGGAGTCGTCAACGATCGGGCTGCTTTTTTCAATGAGCTAACATCTGCTTTCTATGGCTATAACCGACCTGGCGCGAAGGAGTCAAAAGCGGTACGTGAAAGCTTTGTTGAACAGGGATTACAGGGCTCAATAAAAGCGCTTTATGATTGTGTTAAAGCCTTCTCTGAAACGGATCTGCGTGAAGATCTGCGCAAAATGACCATTCCCACACTGGTCATTCATGGCGATGACGATCAAATCGTCCCCATCGAAACCTGCGGTAAAGTGGCGGCTGAAATATTGCCGGACGCGCAGTTGAAGGTGTATGCCGGTGGTTCCCACGGGATCTGCACCACGCATAAGCAGCAGATAAATCAGGATCTGCTGACGTTTATCCAGTCGTAATTTTTAACGGATTGCTCTACGCTGATCTTCTTGCATCAGGGGGATGAGCGAAGCGTAATTTGTGCTTCGCTGACGTTAACGACTTCAGAGAAAACTATGTATTTCTATCAACCATCGCAGGGACATGGCCTGCCGCACGACCCGCTCAATGCTATCGTCGGTCCTCGTCCGATTGGCTGGATCGTCTCACAGGACGCTGACGGTCGGGACAACCTCGCCCCCTACAGCTTCTTCAACTGTTTTAATTATCATCCGCCCATTATCGGTTTTGCCAGCACCGGCTGGAAAGACAGCGTGCGTAACATTCTGGAAACAGGCGAATTTGTCTGGAACCTGACCACGCAAGAGCTGGCGAGTGCGATGAATGAAACCTCCGCCAGTCTGCCACATGGCGAAGATGAATTTTTGGCAGCCGGACTGACCAAAGCGGAGAGTCGGCTGGTAAACGTGCCGCGTGTTGCTGAAAGCCCGGTGAATTTTGAATGCCGTCTGTCGCAAAGCATTCAGCTCACGACCGCCCAGGGGGAAGCGATAGAAACCTGGCTCATCTTAGGTGAAGTGGTGGGGATTCATATTGCAGAAGCGCTGCTGGAAGAGGGCATTTACCAGACAGCCAAAGCGAAACCGGTACTTCGCGCGGGAGGGCCGACAGCCTATTATGCAATTAGCGAAACGCACCGCTTTGACCTGGTGCGTCCGGATGCCCGCGCAAAACGTGGCTGACGCAAACCGACGCAGGTAACGCGCCGGTCTGAGTCATCAGTAACCGGCTTTGTCGATAATAAACTGTTTACCGCAGTTACCCGGATGCGGCTGTGGAGCGAAAGAATCCGCAGTAAGCGGCGCGTTAATGGTCTGCGCTTTCAGCGAGAACTGTATCTCCGTCAGGTACGCCGGGTTGCCGTGGCAGCTCAGTTTTACTGCTCTGATGCTCTCTTTCCCCCAGCGTTTCGCAAACGCGGCATCAAAAGCGCTACGGCTGACACGCTTGCCATAGTTATCGTTAAGAAAGGTGCCCAGCTCGCTGGTTTTAATCTCTTTATTCAGACGCACCATCGTGTCGAAGTACGCGTCCGGGTCAAAACCAAAGCAGGCGCCATGTTTAGCGTATTCATAGCGTTCAAGGCAGGAACGGCCTCCCGCGCCAGGCATTACGGCACTGAGCCTGGCGGCGCTTTCCAGAGAAAGCCCAGTTTCTGGCAAGGAACATTTACGACTGCCGCGTGCTTCCGGCAGATTCGGGATCGGGCGCGTGGCGCAGCCAAATCGCATCCACCGCCGCTCATCCACTCCGCGCGAGGCGACAGATTTCGGCAACCCCGGCCACAAACCGTGAACGGTCAGAAAATCGGCTTTATTCGCCGTCTCTTTTTGCAGACGACATTCGTCAGGTTCGCGGTTATTGCGTTCATGCTGGCTCTGGCAAAACCCGGTCTGCCAGGAGAGCGCCAGCACGTAACGATCGAAATCGCCATACTGTTTCGCCTGAAGTTCGTTGGCGGTTGCCGTTGAAAGGGGAAGCAGAGAGGCTGCCAGCAGCAAAGAGTTATGCCAGGTCGGTTTCATGATGGTTCTGTTACTTATATAAAAACGGGGTAGTCTCTATTTAACCATAAAAAAAGCCCGCGAGGTGGGTAAACCCCGCGGGCGGTGATCATTCAGTTTGGGTCGAGGCTATTAGCTCCACATCGCCAGAATCGGCCAGCCTACCAGTAACAGCATGGCGATATAGATGACCCCAAAGATGGCACCCAGACGCCAGTAATCTCTGGATTTCACATAGCCACAGCCATAGATGATGACGCCAGGACCCGTTGCGTAAGGTGTCAGGCAGCCCATAATACCGATGGACAGCACCAGCAGAATACACAGGTGTTCCATTGGCACGCCCGGGATCCCTTTGCCGATCGCCAGGATCACTGGCAACATGGTGGCGGTATGCGCAGAGAGGCTGGCAAACAAATAGTGCGCAAAGTAGAACACCAGCACCAGCACAATCACCGTTGCGTTAGGCGAGAAACCTTCCAGATGGGTGCTCATAGTACTGGCGAACCAGTCGATAAAACCAGAACGGGTTAATCCGTTTGCCATTACCACGAGGGTGGCAAGGTTGACCAGCGTGTTCCATGCGCTGTTGTATTTAGTGATGTCTTTCCACGGCACCACGTGCAGCGCCAACATCAGTGAAACAGCCAGCAGGCCGACAGCGGTAGCGTCGATTATCTCGCCGCCAAAGACCCACAGTCCGAGGCTTAACAGAACCAGACCGATCAGCGTCCACTCTTTGGTTGACAGGGAACCCATCGTTTTCAGTTCGTCGCCAGCCCAGGCCGCGACTTCCGCACTGTGCGTCACTTCAGGTTTGTAAAGGACATAAGAGAGCCATGGCGCAACGATCAGCAAAATAATACCGACCGGCAGAAAGCTCAGGAACCATTGCAGCCAGCTGATCTGAACTCCCGCGATTTTGCTGACAAATTCCAGACCCAGCACGTTTGGTGCAGCCCCTGTCACAAACATTGATGAACTCAGGCTGGTACTGATCACCATCATCCACATCAGATAACCGCCGATACGCCGCGCGGACGGGTCGTTCGGGAATGATTTAAACAGCGGAGGCAGGTTTTTAATGACCGGGAAGACGGTACCACCGGTACGCGCGGTATTGGATGGCGTGAACGGCGCCAGCAGAATATCGATGATGACAATCGCATAGCCCAGCGTCAGGGTACGTTTCCCCATGAACTTCACCAGGAACAGCGCGATGCGGCGACCAAGACCTGTGACTTCATAGCCCAGGGCGAAGATAAACGCGCCGAATACCAGCCAGACGGTGGTGCTGGAAAAGCCCGCCAGACCCCATTTCAGCGCCTGTTTACCGGCATCAAACGCCGGATCTGCCAGCTCTTTGGCATCAAACAGCAAATAGTTGCTGCCGATCACGCAAATGGTGACGGCAATAAAACTGATTGCCGTCGCCGGAATCGGTTCCAGGATCATACCGATGATCATGGCAACGAAAACGGCGAAGTAGTGCCATGCCTGAGGGGGCATGCCGTCAGGAACAGGAATAAGAAACATTATGCCCATGACAATCAGCGGGGCAAATAACTTCCATATTGTATCTTTAGATAAAGACATAAGTGATTCTCCGAAAAGGATCTTTTCAATAATTGTGTAAATGTTGAACCAGGGAAATCTGAGCTAAAAACCACGTCACGATCAGCAGATCGGCGCTGCCGCCAGGGCTGAGGTTGCGTTCAATACATTGGCTGTCGAACTGGTGCAGATGAACGAGATCATCAGGGGTTCGGATGCCCCCTTGTTGTAACAATGCGTTTGCCTGCTGCTGTATCCAGCGCAGTCCTGTCTCACCGCCGCGCGAGGCAACGTTAGTGTCGCCATTGCGGGCGATAAGCAGGAGAAGCGTGTCGAGAAGTGCCAGCTCAGGATCGCGCCCCTCGGTTAACAGAGCGCGGTAATGTGGCAAGGCGTAGCGGATCACGAGCGGATATCCCGCTTCGGCTTCGCCGCGCGCGCCGGTTAATCCCAGTTGTTGATAAAGTCGTTGGCCTGCCGTGGATTGTTGATTGTTATGGCGCAGTTCGCGCTCGGTCAGACCGCAACAAAAGGTGGCGGCAGTGCTACAGATGGTTTCCGGAGTCACACGTTGCTGCAACTGATGCAGCCGACCAATAGCGGCACACAGCAGTCCGAGAGAAAAAATGCTGCCTTTATGGGTATTGACGCCCGCAGTCGCGCGGAACATGTCGGCTTCACAGGCAAGTCCCAAGGGACGCAACCCGTTCAGTACCTGGGCTGCGGGTAATTGTGAGCAGCATGCGCCATACTCGATGAAACGCGGTAACCACGCCTGAATAGCCAGCGCGCTGCGGTGAAAATCCGCGAGCGACATATCCTTATGCGCGCCGCAGTTGAAGCGATCCACGAGGCCGGGTTTTGGCGACAGGTTGACTTCAGTCAGCATTGCGCGCCACGCCAGATGACCGTATGCGTCAAACAGCGTATGAGGAAGCGCGGTGGTTTCAGCGGGCATATCGTGCATCGGCAGCATGCAGCAGCACCTCCATATGGTTCGTCAGTTCGGAGAGCGTATGGTTTTTCCCGCGCGCACATTCCGCAGCGCTGTGTTCGCACAACAGGCAGCGGCGAGCGGGAAGCGAGAAATGGCGGCGGGAGAGAATTTCGCCTCCGGGGGTTAGCACATCGATGTCCCACAAACGTCCCAGAGGATGAGTTTGTTCAAGCTCAATGGTCGCGAGCTTGATGTCGCGGGCCGATGCCTCAATCGAGAACATGCCTTCCGGCCCGCTTGCCGAGGCCAGTGCAGCCTGCTCCCGGATAAACCAGTCCGCCCGTTGCGCCAGTTTGAGCAGGGCGATCACACCGTGATTAAAGATGCGACGGGTAAGTTCGCTGTCTTTAATTGGGCCTGGCGCCACCACGGTAAAGGAGACCAGTGGAACGGGCAGGCGCTTCAGCCAGTAGTGTTGCCGTGCTTGTCGCTCATCCCGGCTGACGAGCAGCTCAGGGATGGAAACCGCGTGGTGGGTGGCCTGTTCCGGGAGCAGGTGCATGGCTTATTCCTTCACCTGATGAACAACGTCAATCACCGAGCCATCCCGGTAACGCACAACCGCGATCACCCGATCGGTGAATTCAATCGGACGGGGTTCGCCAGTAAGTTGTTGAGCGCGTTCACGCAGCCATGCAATGGAGACCACTTTCATGCCTGCGGCTTTCAGACGTTCGGCAAGTTCCGGGCGCGCCGGGTTGACGGCAATACCATGATCGGTAACCAGAATATCGACGCTGGAGCCTGGCGTGACGCAGGTTAGTACGTTATCCACCAGCGTTGGAATTCGGCCACGCACCAGCGGCGCAACGATAATCGACAGGGCAGCGGCAGCGGCGGTATCACAGTGACCGCCAGACGCGCCGCGAATAACGCCGTCAGAACCGGTCAACACATTGACGTTAAACTGGGTGTCAACTTCCAGTGCGCTCAGGACGACAACGTCCAGCCGATCGACAGAGGCGCCTTTTGATCCCCAGTTGGCATACTGGTTCGCGCTGATTTCAATGTGATTGGGGTTACGCGCCAGCGACTCTGCGGCGTTGCGGTCAAAGCTCTGGACGTCCAGTAGTTTGCGGATCAGCCCCTTTTCGTGCAGGTCGACAATGGTCGCCGTGATGCCGCCGAGGGCGAAATCCGCGCGAATATCGCGGCTGCGCATTTTGTCTTCGAGGAAACGGGTAACCGCCAGCGACGCGCCGCCGGTGCCGGTTTGCAGAGAGAAGCCTTCTTTGAAATAACCGGAATGGGTGATGACCTCTGCTGCGCTGCGGGCAATCAGCAGTTCTCGCGGGTTGGTGGTCATGCGGGTGGCATCAGCGCCGATCTTATCGGCGTCGCCGACCTGGTCAATCTGGACAATCAGATCCACCTGATCCTGGGCAATGCTGGCCGGGTTGTGCGGATAAGGCAGCAGTTGTTCCGTCAGCAGAACGACCTGACGGGCGCTTTCGGCATCAACACGGGCATAGCCGAGTGAACCGCAGCAGGCTTTCCCGGTATAGCCATTAGCATTACCGAACCGATCGCAGGACGGAACGCCGAGAAAAGCAACGTCGATGCTGAGTTCACCGCTTTGTACCAGATGTACACGACCACCGTGAGAGTGAACCTGAACAGGTTCAGCCAACAGTCCACGAGAGATCTCCTCTGCCAGCGGACCACGCAGTCCGGAGGTATAAATACGGGTCACAACGCCATTACGGATATGTTCGACCAGCGGCGCGTGGCAGTCGCTCAGGGAGCTGGACGCCAGCGTCAGGTTTTTAAAACCCATGTGGGCGATGGTTTCCATCACCAGGTTGATGGTCAGATCCCCGCCGCGAAACGCGTGGTGGAAAGAGATGGTCATGCCATCCTGCAAACCGGAGCGGCGGACCGCCTCTTCGAGCGTTGCGCACAGTTTTTTGTCGCGCGGTTTTTGGGCCTGCTGGTTCTGTTTCGAGATGTTCAGATAGGCGGAAAGATCGCTTTCTGCACGGCGGGTCCAGGCTGCTACCCGTTCGTGTCGTTGAGCCTGTTCATTTTTCTGGGTCATTGTTTTTTGCCTTATTCTTCGCGGATGCCGGAAAGTTCTGCGCGGGAGAGCACCAGACGTGCGCGCTCAATCACCGGGCTGTCGACCATCTTGCCGTTCAGGGAAACCACCCCGCGTCCTTCGCGGGCGGCGGCTTCTGCGGCTTCCACGACCAGACGCGCATGGGTCACTTCTTTTTGCGTCGGGGCATACAGGTTGTGCAGCAGTTCAATCTGACGCGGGTTAATAAGCGACTTGCCGTCAAAGCCCAATTGTTTAATGTGAGCGGCTTCGTGCAGAAATCCTGCTTCGTTGTTGGCATCGGAATAGACGGTATCGAACGCCTGAATACCGGCAGACCGCGCCGCCTGTAAAATAGAGCAGCGGGCAAACAGCAGTTCAGTACCTTCTGGCGAACGTTCTGTACGCAGGTTGCGTACGTAGTCTTCTGCCCCCAGCGCGATACCGATCAGGCGTTCAGAGGCATGGGCGATTTCCACCGCGCGGGTAATGCCTAAAGGGGATTCAATGGCGGCCAGCAGACCCGTGCTGCCTGGCTCGCGACCACAGGCTTTTTCTATCCGCAGAATTTCGGTTTCAATGTCGGTGACATCCTTTGCGGTATCGGTTTTAGGCAGACGAACCACATCCGCGCCACCGCGCACGACCGCTTCCAGATCGTTGATCCCCCATTCGGAATCGAGGGCGTTAACGCGCACGATGGTTTCAACGTCGCGATATAGCGGGTGTTGCAGTGCGTGGTAGACCAGGCGGCGTGCGGTGTCTTTTTCACGCAGGGCGACGGAGTCCTCCAGGTCGAACATTAGGGCATCAGCCGGGTAGATAAACGAGTTGCTGACCATGGCGGCATTGGCGCCGGGGACAAACAGCATGCTGCGGCGAGTGCGCGTTTTACGCTGTTGCAGAGAAGCGGAAATCATTGGCGATCCTCCCAGGGCAGGGCCGGAATGCCGCTGGCGCGCGCCAGTAGTGCTTCCAGCCGTGCGCGTAAAATGCAATCCAGCGCGCCTTTATCGTCGACATTTAATTGCACGCCGCGCACGTCATATTTCGCGAGAACATCCAGAAGGGTGGCGCGAATGGCATCGCCAAACTGTTTCTCAACGCTGCTGTTGATCTGCAGGTCAATCTCCTGCGTATCGAGCGGGGCGATGCGTATCATCACATCACCGGACTCAAGTGTGCCTGCGACGGCAGCCTGATTTATTTTCATTTTTCACCTGTTACTAATGCGGGGGTCTTTTGGCGGACTGTCGCGCAAGTTGGCGTGTGCTCAAGCATGACTTGCAGGTACTGCAAGGTGGCCGGGGGCACCAGCGACGCGATAGCCGTGAGATCTTTTTTAACGAGCAATTTGCGCACCAGAGAGGCGGATATCGGCATCTCCTGGAAGCACAACCGCTCAATTTCCACCAGCTCAATGGGTGGGGCGGGAAGGGTTGGCGTCTCCAGCCAAAAACGCATGTCGCGGTTGTAC
>OKVW01000954.1_pt1 | contig 13753 bp, 9 predicted proteins | sample 1606991 | NCBI WGS metagenome assembly OKVW01 (sample SAMN03281021, study PRJEB24777) | human gut metagenome | isolation source: fecal sample PR177 from 1 month old male Malay infant, vaginal delivered...
TTTTTTCAAGCAGAAGACGGCATACGAGATCCTCTCTGGTCTCGTGGGCTCGGAGATGTGTATAAGAGACAGGTATTCAAACGTACACCACGGGGTATAAATAGTATGTGTTTCCCCATGCATTTAATATGCGTTTTTATTAATAAAGCCTTTAAAGACTGTCAAAAACAGAATCTTCACATCAAACCCAAGACTCCAGTTCTCAATATAGTACAGGTCGTGCTCGATGCGTCTCGTAATGGATGTATCACCCCTGTAACCATTTACCTGTGCCCATCCGGTCAGTCCCGGACGCACCTGGTGTTTAATCATGTAGCGCGGAATCTCTTCCTTAAACTTCTCCACAAACAGCGGCCGCTCCGGCCTTGGCCCCACAAGGCTCATATCCCCGATCAGGATATTAAAAAACTGGGGCATCTCGTCGATGCTGGTCTTGCGGATAAACCGCCCCACAGGCGTCACACGCGGATCGTGGGGAGTGGTCCATTGTTTCCGCTCTTTATTGGGGTCCTGGACCTCCATGGAGCGGAACTTGTACATTTTAAATGTATGATTGTGCAGGCCCACCCGCTCCTGGCTGTAAAGCACCGGCCCGGGGGATGTGATCTTCACCAGCAGAGCAGTCAGCAGCATAAGCGGAGAAAACAGCACCAGTCCGAACACCGCTCCCGCCAGGTCCATGCACCGTTTCACCGTAGCGTTGAACATATTGGTCAGCGGCACGTGGCGGATATGGATCACGGGAAGGCCCTGAAGGTCCTCCATAAAGGGAATGGTGGGGATCATATTGTTATAGTCCGGAATAAACTTAGTGTGGACTCCCGATTTTTCGCAGGAAGCCACGATATGTTCCAGATTCATATATTCCTTGATGCTCAGGGTGATTGCAATTTCGTCCAGGGTGTTGGACTCCAGAAATACATCCAGATTGGAGATCGATCCCAGAACCTGTACATCCTTATAGGAGTAGCCCTTGGGCTGCTGGTTGTCCAGTATCCCCCGGATCTGGTATCCCCACTCCGGATTCATGGAAACCCGGTCAATAAACGCCTCCGCGGCACGGCTGTAGCCGATCAGCAGAATATGCTTCTGATTATAGCCATTGGAGCGCATAGACCGCAGAAGCATGCGGATCAACAGGCGTTCTGCTTCCTGCAGCACAATATTCAGTACAAAGAAAGCCAGGATCATCCTGGTTGAGAAGTTCCCAAGGTATCCGCTCTGTTTACCCGCAAACAGCACAAAGGTAAACAGCATCAGGCCAATAATATTGGCCTTGCAGATATTCGCAAACTCCATGCGCCTGCCCTGTATCCGTTTGGGCGCATATAAATGGAAGCCCCCATACAGCAGCAGATAAATAGGCTCAATAAAGATCAGCGCCGCAAAATATACCTCCGGCTCCAGCACCCCGCCCACAATCGGCAGCACCAGCCCACTGACAACAATCAGCCAGGCCAGGCTATAAGCTATTAAAATAATCAGCGCATCCAGAACCACATGCAGCTTATTCAACGTCTTCTGATTATCCTTAATCATTCTACCTCATCTCACCTAATCCCCGGCCGCCAAACCGCAGCAACCGCAAAATTCGATCAAAAACACGGAATATCCTGTATATTATACATGATAAGAAATGTTATGACTATAAAATTTATCTTAATTTTTTCTATCTACAAGCAGGGTCATAAAAATCACAAAGCGCCCGGCGGCAGAGCAAAGCATGCCGGAGCGCTCCCCACAGCCCGCAGGCTGCGCTGATCCGCCGCTTACTGAGAGCCGATTCCAAAAACAAAATTTCTTAACAATCCTCACCATCGGATCTCAGCAAGCAGCGGAGCGGTGCAGCCTGCGGGCTGTGGGGAGTGCTCCGGTATGTTTTGATATGCCGCCGGGTGTTTTGTGATTTTTATGAATGCGGCGCCAGCCGCAAAGCCAGGAGGCGCCGCGGCGTCTCCTGGCTTCCCCGCCCCTGGCATCATCATCTACTTCCAAACCTTCCCAATCTGTCTGCATCCAAACTCCCAAATATAAACAGCCGTCCCGGCCATCAATTCCCCCTGGATCTTCAGATAATTTCCAAAATTCTCCTTTTTCACCACAACTCTCCGGCACTTCTTCCTATCCCGGATGCCTTCCCAAAACCCTTCCCAATATTCTTTCCCGAATCCCATCCGCTTAAAGAATCCATACTTCACCCAAATTCCAACTGCAATCGGTATACCATTCAGTGCCAACTGCCACCCCGGCATATTCTTATAATTCAAAAATACGTTATTCCTGGCTGCCAATCTCACCTTAAACGCATTATACTTACTTCCGCTGGTCCCGCTGCCCACATGGTATACCACCGCCTTTGGCCAATATACATTATCATACCCAGCGATCCTGGCCCTATATCCCACATCGATATCTTCCAGGTACGCAAAATGCATCTCGTCAAAATACCCAATCTCCTCAAAAACTTCGCGCCTGTATATCCCGGCCGCTGCGCAAGTAGAGAATATCCTGCAGGCCTTATTATACTTACGCTCCGACCGTCCCACACCTCTCTGGAACGCCCACCCCAGCACACTGTACATATCCCCTGCATCATCCATCAATTCCCGGTCATACATCTGCATTATCTTCGCGCTCACCGAGAAAATCCGATCCGATTTCTCAATAGCCCGAATCATTTCCCCCATATAATCCGGTTCCAATTCCGTATCATTATTAAGCAAAATCACATACGGCGTAACCGCCCTCTTAATCCCCACATTAACAGCCCCGGAAAACCCGGTGTTCTTCTCCAAAAACACCGTAGGAATCCCCTTCTCCTTCAGCCACTCCACGCTGCCGTCCGTGGAACCATTATCCACCACCAGCACCTCAAAATCCCGGCACATCTGCAGCTTCAGCGCCTCAAAGCAGGTATCCATGAACCTCAGCCCATTATAATTGGGAATCACCACCGTTACTTTCTTCATACATTCTCCCCAGGCGCATACCGCTCATACGCGCTCAAGTCATAAGGCTCCCCAATCTTCTCCTTCAATAAATCCCGCAGCGCAAAATTGGACTTGCGCAGTGTCAGGTTCGGATTATAATACGGATCGCCGTTCTTAATAATCTCCGGCCATTTCCTAATAAAAATCGCCACTTCCCGGTTAAACCGTTCAATCTTCTCCGGCGTGTCCTCCAGCCCTCTTGACTTCGACTCATAGTGGTACAGCATTGCATACGGCGCATACACCACCAGTTTCCCCAGCTGCCGCACTTTCATGCAGTAATCAATATCATTGAAGGCCACCGCCAGCTCCTCGCTGAGACCGCCCACCGCGTCAAACACCGATTTCTTCGTCATCATGCAGGCCGCGGTCACCGCGCTGTAATCCTGGGCGCACACGGCCCTGTGGAAATAGCTGTTCTCCGCCTTGTGCAGCCCGATAAACGTATGCCCGGCTATCCCGCCGAACCCGATCACCACGCCCCCATGCTGAATGGTGTCATCCCCATACAGCAGCCTGGCGCCTGTGATTCCCACATCCTCCCGCTGGCAGAAGCCCAGCATCTCCTGGATGCAGTCCGGCTCGATGATCTCCGTATCATTGTTCAGCAGCAGCAGATATTCCCCTTTGGCAAACCCTGCGCCAAAATTGTTGATGGCGGAATAGTTAAACTCCCGTTCCCATTTCACCACCCGGACATTGCCCAGCTCCTGCTGGATCTTCTCGTAATATGCAAATGTCTCCGGCCTGGTGCTGTTGTTCTCCACCACCACAAATTCCAGATTCTTATAAGTGGCCTTCTCCACCAGGGACCGGATGCACAGATCCAGATCCTGATGATGGTCCTTATTGGGGATGATCACCGACACCAGCGGTTCCCCGGCAATCTTAAACCTGGTATGGTAGATCCCGAAGTCCACGCCCTTCTCCACTGACTCCGCCTCTATGCCCATCCGCTCATAATGGGCCATAATGGCCCTGGCTCCGGCTTCAAAGGCGTAGGTCTTGCTCTCCGGGTTGCTGGCAGTGGAATTCTGGTGGCATCTCCAGTGGTACAGCACCTTGGGAATATGGTATACTTTCTCAGCCTTCTCCGTGCATCGGAAGATAAAGTCATAATCCTGAGCCCCGTCAAACTCCTGGCGGAACCTTCCCACCTGCTCCAGCAGATCCATCCGCACCACAAACAGGTGGCAGATATAGTTGACGCTGGTCAGCAGATCCGGGTTAAAGTCCGGCTTAAAATGCGGGTCGAACAGCGCCTTGCCGTCCATATCCAGCTTGTCCTCATCAGAATAAATCACCTGGCAGCTGGGATGCTCATTGATGGCCTTCACCACCTCATACAGCGCGTTGGGCGTCAGCGTATCATCGTGATCCGCCAGCACCAGGAAATCTCCCCTGGCCATATCCATGGCCATATTGGTATTCCCGGAAATCCCCTTATTCTCTCCCAGAATCTGGTAACGAATCCGGCTGTCCTTCTCCGCATACTTTCTCAGCACCCGCTCCAGGCTCTCGCCCTTAGGGCTTCCGTCCGCAATGCAGACCTCCCAGTTGGTATACGTCTGACCCAATATGGAATCCAGCATCTCCCTGAGATACCGCTCCGGCGTCTTGTAAGCAGGAATGGCGATGGACAGCTTCGGCTCAAAGTCGAACAGCTTCTTCCTCTGCTCCGCCAGCTCCTCCTGGGAAGGCTTGGTCAGCTCATACCACTCCCCGTAATCGTAATCATTGTCCAGCCCCTGCAGCTTGTGCCTGGACTTTAACACCAGGGCCTTCAGCCCGTGCTGTTTCCAGAAATCCACTGCCACATGGACTGTCTCCATATTCATCAGATCCCGGATCTTCTCCATCCGCTTGTGGGCAACGCTGGCCCGCCTGCCGATCAGCTCCTCATTGTACTTGATCCTGGCCTGCTTCCCCTCACAGCGGATCAGCAGATAATAGCTCTTCCCCCGCTCATAGGGAAAGCGGATGTCAAACCCAAAGTCCCGGTCACAGCTCTTTTTGAAATAGATCTGGCTCACATCATCCCTGCGCGTGGGCACACACTTAAACTTCACCGGATTGCGGCGTTCATCCTCCACCCGGAAGGTGGCCTTGCTCTCCGGTGATCTGCCGATCACCCAGCCGTTTAAGGTAATAGAATTTTCCCGGATACGCACCACGTCAATTTTGTATTTCATCGTTCTTCTTCCTCTTCAAAATTCAGTCGCTCCTCCTCAATCACCAGAGGACGCTTCATCACCCGCTGATTAATGCTCATAATATATTCGCCCAGCAGACCCACAAAAAAGATCTGCACAGAGCCGAGAAACAGCATTCCAATCAGCATCGGAGCCATGCCTGCGGGGAAACGGTCCCACCAGATCAGCTTCATCACCAGATACACCAGAGCCACCAGCATGCTGGCCACAATGCACACGCCTCCGAACAGCGTAGCCAGGCGGAGTCCTGCCTTTGTGTAGGAGGTGACGCTCAGCATGGCCGCGTCATAGAGCCGGTAGAAGTTATTGTGGGTCTTGCCCGCCCGGCGTTTGGGCTGCTCGTAGGGGATTTCCTTGCGCCGGTAACCCAGCTCCGCCACAATTCCCCGCAGAAAGGGGGTGGGGTCATCCAGATTTCTCAGAATCTCAATAAACTCCCGGTCATAGAGCCCTGAGCCGGTAAAATGCTCGATCTGCTCCACGTCCGACAGCTTTTTAATGGTTTTATAGTAGCAGCTGCGCAGCCAGTACATGAGCTTGTTCTCCCGGCTGCTGGTCTTGATTCCAATGACAATTTTATAGCCCTTTTCCCACTCCTGGATGTACTTGGGGATCATCTCCACCGGGTCCTGGAAATCCGCCACCATCTCAATGACACAGTCACCGGTGACCTGCAGCATGCCATAATAGGGTGAATTGAACTGCCCGAAGTTCCTGGCATTCAATATGGCCTTGATCCGGCGGTCGCCTGCGCACATTTCCCGCAGAATATCCCTGGTGCGGTCCGTGGAGTCGTTGTCGATAAACACCAGCTCAAAGGCGTACTGGGACAGCTGCTGTTCCATGATCTGGATCACAGCCTGGCTGATTGGGCCTACATTTTCCTCTTCATTATAACAGGGAATCAAAATGCTGATCTTTTTCATCTTTTCTTTACGCTTCTTCTTTCTCTAAGGTGTGTTACGTGCTAAAGTCTCTTCAATGCCTCTGCGGAAGGTGTATTTCTCCTCATAGCCGCCTCCGGTAAATGCCTTCAGCCTGGTAATGTCCGGCTGGATGGACAGCGCGCCCTCCTTTGCCTGGACAAAAGTGCCGTACTCCGGCTGCCCGCAGCGGCCGGTGATCTCATGGATCTCCTCCACAAAGGACCTAAGAGGCCTTGTATCCTCCCCAGCCACATTGACAATGGCGGAAGGGTTCTGGTCCGCGTGCCTGTATAACTCATATACTGCCTGCACCGCGTCCTCTATATACATAAAATTCCACAAATGGCGGCAGGCGCTGAGTGAAACCGTCTTTCCCTCAGGCAGCTCGCGCACCAGTGTGGAGATAATGGACCAGGGATGGTCCCCGCGGCCGTAAACGCTGAAAAACCGCAGATGAAAATACTTCATGCCCAGTTCCTCGCACAGCGGCAAGGCCTTCTGGTAAAATTCCAGCTTGGCCTTCCCGTACTGGTTCACAGGCTCACAGGGAATGTCCTCCTGCATGATCACGCCGGGCGTTCCGTACTCCACCCGGGAGCCGGCGTCCATGAACACACGGCAGCCCAGGGCATGGGCAGCCCGGACGCACTCCAGGGAGCCGGCCACATTTCTGGCCTGCACCTGTGGGGAGTCAATCTCCTGGCGGTTGACCCCGCCCCAGGCAAAGTGGAAGAAACCGTCCGCATGGCAGATCTGGTCCACACAGTCCATTACCTGCTCCAGCCCGCAGCTCACAATGTGAAGGCAGGGGTGGTCCGGCAGATTTTTAAGATTGGCGGAGTCCGGCCGCACCAGGGCAAAGACCTCCATTTTATTCTCCAGGCACACCCTGGCCAGATTCCTGCCCAGAAAGCCGGTGGCGCCTGTTATCACTACTCGTTCCATTGTCTGATTCCTTCCCGAATATAATGCCTTCCAGCCATATAATCCCGTCCTGCCCCAATTCCTTCCCAGCCTCTACCGGCCTCCGTGGGACGGCCCCTTTATGCGCTCCAGGTGATTGGACCGCATGGCCATGACCTCCACCTTATCGCCGAACAACTCCTCAATATTCCTGGCTATCTCATCCGTATACCCCGGCGCGGTGATCACAATGGCCTCCACGGGATGCTCGAAGAAATATTCCGGCGCCACAATGGGCAGATGGGAGGCGGGCGCGAACCTGCCCTGTTTAAAGGGGGCTGAATCGATGATGTACTCTGCCCTCTTTCCCAACTTGGTGGTTGCCGCCAGGGTAAAGCCCTGGTGGCCTGCACCCCAGATCGCCGTCTTTTTCTTCCAGGCGGACAGGTATTTTAAATAGGTGTCCATCTCCCTGCGAAGCTCCACATAACCGTCCAGCAGATTGCCAGCCTCCATCTGGGGGCGTTTCTTCACCACCATGGATAAGGTATCCCGGTTCAGCATTTCACATTCCAGCACCTGGAAGCCGTTGCGCTCCAACAGCGATGCCAGGGTATCAAATGTATAGTAGGCGATGTGATCCCGGATCAGCTCATAGTAACCGTTGTGGTCCATAATATACTCAAAGCTGGGCACTGTAATTAAGCCCATGCCGTCATCGTCCAGATTGCGGTAAATGGCCTGCAGCATGGTACCCGGGTCCGGCTGGTGTTCCAGATAGTTAAAAGACAGGAACACATCATAGAGACCGCCCTCAAACTCCGTGTCCTCGGTCTCCGTAAATCCCTGCTCCACCGACAGCCCCTGATTCCTGGCCAGCTCCACCAGCCTGGGGTCGTGCTCCAGACCGTGGGCCTCCACCGGGAACTCTGTCAGGACTTTCAGGAATTCGCCCTGTCCGCAGCCCACCTCAATGAAGCGTTTCCCCTGCAGATTGTAGGTTTCAATCAGATGCTTGTATTGGTAGCGGCGCAGCTCCACCATGGTGGTGGAGAATCCGCCGGCCCGGATCACATCGCGGTAATAGTCCACCGGCTCACAGTCGAACTGGACAAGGCCGCAGCCGCTGCACTGGCAGAGATCCAGAGTCAGCCCCTGGTCCTCCCCCACTGTTTCTGCATCCGGTATGTTCTGTGCCGATGCCGGCATGTTATCTAATGTAAGCAGCGGCGTCTCCCATAGGGTCGCGCCGCAGGCGATGCATCGTTTCATGACATTCTCTCTCCTTTGATCCCTCGGTGACCAGCAGCGATCATGCTGTTGATTCCTGTATTAAAATCCACCCGGCTTTCCCACCCGGTCCCCGCCTTCAGTCTGGCGATGTCCGGGCGCAGGGACACCACGCCTCCCGCGTTGGGCGGACGTTCCCCGTAGGAATAAGTGCCTCCCCCGCCGCACAGGCGGTGGATCTCTTCTATATATGATTTAAGGGGCCTGGTATCCTCCCCCGCCACATTATACACGCCGGGGGACGCCTTGCCAAGCAAAAGTTGCGCCAAAGCCATGGCTGCATCCGTGACGTACAGGTAATTCCACTGCTGGGTACAAGCCCCCAGTTCAATATGCCCCCCGCCAAGGAACGCGTCCAGGCAGGTCTCCACCAGGGACCAGGGATGGTCCCCCGGACCGTAGACGCTGAAGATCCTGGTATGGATATAGCCGATTCCCAGCTTCCCAGCCAATTCCGCCGCTCTCATGCACACCTGCAGCTTGTCCTTGCCGTACTCTGACACCGGATGGCACTCCATATCTTCCCTCATCACATCCCGGCAGATTCCGTACTCCGCCTGGGAGCCGCTGAAGAGGAAACGCCCGCAGCCCACCGCAGCGGCAGTCTCCAGAGAATCCAAGGCATAGCCGATATTCCTGTGCTGGACCTGGGAATCCTGGCGATTGGCGCTACCCGCGCCCTCCCAGCCCAGATGCAGCCAGCCGTCCGCCCCATCCTTCAGGCCCGGATGGCCCTTTAATGAAGAAATGTCCGCCAGGGTGCAGTCCAGTATCTCCACACCCCGGCGTCCCTCAAGAGCGGCCCGCCCCGGCGAACCGGGACGCACCGCGGCCAATACCTGGTGGCCTTCCTCAGTCAGTATATCCAGCGCCGCCCGGCCGATAAAACTGGTGGCTCCTGTCAAAACAATGCGCATATTACTGTTTACTCCTTAATTCTCGGGATAATCATATTGGCGTCCATCTCCTCGTCCGGCAGGAAGGGGGACAGATCTTCCAGGGGCGGGGACACCATGGTGCCGTCCGGCAGCCGTTTAGCTGAGGACTTGGGCTCGAAATTCTGGTCAAAGCTCACAAACGCCTCGCAGATCACCGGACCGTCCATGGCCAGGGTCTGCTCCACCGCCTCCGCCAGCTGGCTGTTGTGGTGAACCGCCACATAGGGGTAACCGTATGCCGAGGCCAGCTTCTCCATGGACGGGAAGCTTAAGTCTCCGCTGTCCTCGCCGATGCCCACCAGCGGCTCCCCGAAGAAATTCTTCTGGGTCTGGCGGATGGAATGGTAGCCGCCGTTGTTGATCAAAAAGATCTTGATATTCATCTCATGGTGGATGATGGTCTGCAGCTCCTGCAGATTCATCTGGATACTTCCGTCCCCTGTGAGAAGGATCAGATCCCTGCCTGTGACCCGTTCTCCCTGGCGGAAGCACTGCTGGTCCCTGGAAGCCGTCCAGGCTCCGATGGCCGCCGGCAGATCATAGCCCATGGCCGCAATGGCTGAGTTGGTGATAAACCGCTGCCCCTTTTTGATCACCCAGGCATGGCCGCCCACCACACAGGCGGAGCCGTTGCCCACCACAGTGACCTGGTCCTCCTCCAGCCGGTCGCTGACCTCCTTGATCATGGCGTATACATTGACCGGCTCCTCATCGCTGTGGGCAAAATGCTTCGGCAGCACCACTGGGTATTTCTCCTTCCACATCCGGCAGGTCTCACTCCAGTTCATGCCCGGGAGGCCTTCCCCGCCGTCAAAGAGCTGCACAGCCCCCTCCTGTTCCAGGATCTCATCCAGCACCAGGTCCATCTGCTCCAGCAGATCTTTGGCATCGGCGTGAACCTTCATATCACTGTGCACAGAGGGCTTTTTAAGCTCCTCCTCATCAATATCATTGACAATCACATAGGCCGCCCTGGCCCATGTCTTATGATTATACCCAACCTGGCGGATACTCAGGCGGCTTCCTATGGACAGCACCAGATCGCTGTTCTGAATGGCGAAATTGCCGGGGCGGTCCCCCATGTTACCTGCGCGTCCCACATACAGGGGATCGTCATCGCACATCAGATCCTCGCTGTCCCAGCCGGTGATCACCGGAATGCCCAGTTTCGCCGCCACCTGCCGGAATACAGGAAATGCGCCGCCGATGCGGATGCCGTTGCCTGCATTGATCACAGGCCGTCTGGCTGCCCTGATCTTCTGGACAATGGCCCGGGCTGTCTCCTTTGAAACAGAACCGGGAAGCACCTGGCGCTTCTCCCCGCAGCCGGCCCGGTCCGCTTCTATGCCATGGGCTGCCTCTGCCTCAGGCGAAGCCCAGCCTGTGCCGCCCGCCCCATATGCAGCCGGATCAAAGCCTGCCAGCTCCGAAGTCTCAATGGCCGCGGACTGCACATTCAAGGGGATGTCCAGCCAGCAGGGGCCGGGCCGTCCGGACTGGGCCAGGTACAGCGCCTTCTCCAGACAGAAACGGATGCGCATGGGATCTGTCACCATCTCATTATATTTGGTCATGCAGTCAATGGATTTGCAGATATCGAATTCCTGATCGCCCATGGCGCGGATACCCACACCGGACCAGCGGGCCGTGGTGTCATAGCGCACCTGCCCCGACAGCACCAGCATGGGAATGGAGTCCAGCCATCCGCCTACCACGCCGGTGATGGCGTTGGTTCCGCCTGGCCCTGTGGTCACGCACAGCGCAGCAATCCGGTTGTGGATTCTGGCGTAGGCTTCCGCCGCCATGGCGCTGGCCTGTTCATGATGGTTGTACAGACAGTGCAGCCCCTCCTCATGTCCCAGGGCGTCATTCAGGTGCATAGCTCCTCCGCCGGTCACTGTAAATACCTGCCGGATTCCTTCCTCCACAAGCCTTGCGGCGATGTAATCGGACAATCTTTTCTTCATATACATCTTCTCCTCTGATAAGCCGTCAATTTTATATAATGAAAGTATCCCTTGTTCACTCAGCCTAAAACCACCTCACTAAGTGTTCTTAGTATAGCATAACTTCTTATAAAAGCCTACTGTTTTTCATTGGCCCCGGACTGCGGGCCGCATTTTCAAGGGGTCCCCCATCCGGGCCGGGCCGGAGACATTTCCGGGAATCCCCCCTATCCCCATCTGCTTCCAGAACTTCCAATAACCATCACTATTCAACAGCGGTTCTATCCGTTATAATCATGTTCGTAATGCAACAACGGGTTTTCGGCCACAGACGAAGCAACATTTTACATTTCAAAAGGAGAGACTTTATATTATGAAAAAACACACAAAAGTTCTGGCTGTATTATCCACTACCGCGCTGATGGCGGCATTTGCGCCCAACCTGTTATCCAATGCACCTGTATCTAATGTCTATGCGGCAGCAGCCGGCTGGACTGAGGAAAATGGGGGTTGGGTATACTACGACTCCGATGGTTATTTACTGACCGACACCTGGAAGAAGAACGGTGACGACTGGTATTACCTGGATTCTGAGGGAATGCGCGCAATCGACACACAGGTAGATGAGTATTACGTAGGAGAAGACGGCAAGCGCGCCACCAACACATGGTACTCCGTAGAAAACGAAGACTATGGCAATGATGAAAGCGAGCCGGAATATTACTGGTATTATTACGGAAAAGACGGTAAAGCGGTTACCTCCCGCTGGATTACCATTGAAGGAAGCACATATTACTTTAACGAAGACAGCCATATGCAGACAGGTTCCATCACAGTAGACGGCTACAACTACTATATGGGCGAGGACGGCGACGGCAAGATGAAGACAGGATGGATCATCCTGGAAGACGAGACCGATGATCCGGACGTAACTGAGTCCTGGTTCTACTACGACCGCAGCGGCAAGCGCGTGGAGAATGAAGTAGACAAGAAGATCGACGGCGCTTACTACACCTTCGAGGACGGACGTATGCAGACCGGCTGGTACAAGCTGCCTGTAGAGACCGCCGCTGAGGGCGAGACTGCCACAGCCTCTGAAGCCACTCCCGCAGCCGACAGCGTTGCAGGATATCAGTATTACGACGCAGATGGCAAGCGCGTAACCGGATGGAGATCCATCGAGGGCGTGGAAGGCATCAGCGATGAGGACGAGACCTACCGCTTCTATTTCAAGAACGGCAAGCCTTACCATGCCTCCAAGGGCCTGGAGCTGTTCTCCATCGACTCCAAGAAGTATGCATTCAACACCAAGGGTGAAATGCAGACCGGCAAGCAGGTTGTGAACAAGGACGACGGCGAGATCGGCAACTTCTACTTCGGCGACGACGGCGTCATGAGAACCGGCAAGCAGGTGATCTATGATGAGAAGACCGATGAGAATCAGAACTGGTACTTCAACACCGACGGTTCCAACAAGGGCCAGGGCTTCCACGGTATCAAGGACAACGTGCTCTATAACTACGGCCTGCGTCAGGAAGCTGACAAGGATCTGCGCTACGCTCCCGTAGAGCTGAACGGCAAGCAGTACCTGGTAAATGCCAGCGGCACCGTACAGAAGGCAGGTTCCTCCTCCAAGTCCGCCTCCAAGCCGGAGCTGGGCAATGGCTTTAAGGATTTCAAAGACGAAAACGAGAAGGTATGGGTTGTAAATACCGAGGGCGTCGTACAGCAGTAATCGCCCCGGCTCCATCCGCCTCACATGCAATTTACCCCTGATAACCATACATCCGTTCAAACGTTCAGGGCGACCTGACACACAATCAGAGGAAAAGATACGGCAGACTTGCTAAAAGTTCTGCCGTATTTTTGTATATATTGCCAAAAAATCGTAGTTTTCATCTTCTCATGGTATATTTTGGCGGTTTTGCCGTTATTAATATTATATAGGGGGGTTTTGTCTCTCCGATAGACATTTTACATACAGCTTAGGATACGGAAACAGAAAGGGAGGTTTTCTATATGCGCGAACTAGCAGTATTTTACTGCCCGGATTGCGGTCACTACGCTTATTATCAGACATCGAGGCATCCCGCCTGCCCCAAATGCGGAGACGGCGGCAAAGCCATGTGCATGCTCAAAATGTATTACACAGAGTTTATGAAAATGACCTGCGAGGAACGGGATAATTTTCTGGCCATGGAGATGCTGAAGCGGAATCCCTCCATTATGGCACGTATCACCGCTCCCCACAAACGGTTTAACAGCCGCGAGACAATCGCAGAGCTTTGCAATGTGATCATGGATCTGGATGCCGAAAACAAGGTGCTCAGCGATACGGTCAGCTGGATGCACGACACCATATGGGATATGTTGAAAGCCCAGAAGGGGCTGGACAAGGAACCCGGCGCCCTGGTGGAACAGGTGATGGCCCAGAAGGCCGCGGACAGCGCCAAGGATTTAAAGATTCCGGATAATGAGAAACCGGAAGCAGAGGAAACGGCTTCAGCGGAGGCAGCAGCAGCCCACACTCCTGAACTGCCGCATAAG
>OKVW01000956.1_pt1 | contig 13733 bp, 15 predicted proteins | sample 1606991 | NCBI WGS metagenome assembly OKVW01 (sample SAMN03281021, study PRJEB24777) | human gut metagenome | isolation source: fecal sample PR177 from 1 month old male Malay infant, vaginal delivered...
TATTCAATCAGATAGGCCCTATGAAAGACTGGCGGAGTCCTGTATTTTTATACATGCCTGAATATGCGGCGCTGCACGGAAGAAGTTTCCGCGCAGCGCCTGTTTATTCTGTATAATTGGACAGAAAATTCCATAGTTTATAGAAATGAAACAGATGGATGGAGATCCCTTATGAAGATTCCCGCAGATATCCCGGCGCCCAGGCTGGGAATGAGAAGGCTGATGGGCCGGGTGGCTGAGAACGCCATATTCTGGACTGTGCTGGTGCTGCTCAGCATCAGTGCCATCACCTCTTTTTATTTTGAAGAACAAATAGCAGTGTCCGCACCCCTTGACCAGTCCCATGAAGGGGTCTCTGGCCTGCAGCACTCCGTGGGTACCCAGGATCTGGCCGCTGTCCAGAACTCAGGTAAGACGGCGCAGAGGATTCTCCGGTATCAATTGAGAGACGGACAGCTGACCATCTACCCGTGATGCACCGGACGCTGTCAGAACAGCCCCTATAGGAACAGCCCCTATAGGAACAGCTCCAGCACAAACACCAGCCAGCAGGCGCCTGCCGCTACCCGGAACAGTCCGGCTCCGCGGTAGGCCAGGGCCAGGGCCGCCAGGAATCCGGCCATGGCGGAGTAGGGGCTGGAGGTGGCGGTCAGGATGGATGGGAAGGTCATAACTGCCAGGGTCACGTAAGGCACATAATAAAGGAAGGACCGGACCGTCCGGTTTTTAATGGGTCTGCGGATCAGGGTCAGGGGCAGGCAGCGGATTGCGTAGGTGACCAGCGCCATCACCAGGATATACAGGTATACATTATGCTTCATAAACTGCCTCCTCTGTGTCCTCCTCGTCAATGGGGAACAGGACAGCCCCAATTCCTGCGATGAGCACTGTTAAAATAATGATCCGCATCCCGGACGAGATGTTGTTTACAACAGGCAGGCAGGCGAAGAGCAGACTGGCTGCCATGGAGGCGGTGATCAGGCCTGCCAGGATCTTCTGTTTTCTGGCGGGTGGGACAATCACTGCGATAAACATGCCATAGAGGGCCACGTTCAGGGCGCTTAAGGTACGGCCGGGCAGCATGCCGCCCGACACCACACCCAGCCAGGTGCCCAGGGCCCAGCTGGGGGCAGCCACGCTGATGGCACCATATGTATAAAATGGGTTTAAGACAGAGCCGGAAGCCACCGAGATTCCGAAGATCTCATCCGTGACCCCATAGGCAATCAGCAGCCGGTGGAAAAAAGGCAGCCCCTGGGGCAGCTTCTGGGACAGGGCGCAGGACATTAAAAAATATCGCAGATTAATGATGAGCTGGGCGCCTGCCATTTCCATGTAGGTGGCGCCCACAGTCATCAGGCCCAGGGCTGCGAACTCTCCTGCAGATGTATTATTGGTAGCGGACATCAGTGCGGCGGCGGGCGCAGCCATCCCCGCATTTTTCGCGGCAATACCCAGCGTGAACGAAACAGCCAGGTATCCCAGGGCAATGGGAACTCCGTCGTGGATTCCCCTCTTGTACCAGGAACGGTTGGTATTCATAAACTCATTTCCTCCTAAAGTAAATTCCGAGCTTATTCTACCACTGAAACGACATAAAGCAAATACATATTATTAATAAATAATTAGCACTCGACCCTTGACAGTGCTAACAAAGCGTGTTATAGTACGGATAGAACAAAGAGCGGAGGCACTAGCTGGTGAACAACCGCTCCAGATAAGGATGACATGTATTGCACATTAGCGGCTGGATACAGCCGCCAACCCGTTACGAGGAGGAATAAGTGATGAATATTAATAAATTTACGCAGAAGTCAATGGAAGCAGTGAACAACTGTGAAAAGCTTGCGTATGAGTACGGCAACCAGCAGATCGACCAGGAGCATCTGCTGTACAGCCTGCTGACGCTGGAGGACTCTCTGATCCTGAAGCTCATTACAAAGATGGAGATTCAGGGGGAAATGTTTATAAATGAGACCAAGCAGTCCATAGAGAAGCTGGCCAAGGTCAGCGGGAGCGGGCAGCTCTATATCAGCACTGATCTGAATAAAGTGCTGGTCAGCGCAGAGGACGAGGCCAAGGCCATGGGGGACGAATACGTTTCCGTGGAGCATCTGTTCCTGGCCCTTTTAAAACAGCCGGGGCGTCAGGTGAAGGCCCTGTTCAAGATGTACAATATCACCAGGGACCGTTTTCTGCAGGCATTGTCCACTGTCCGCGGCAACCAGCGGGTAGTCAGTGACAACCCGGAGGCAACCTATGATACGCTGACAAAGTACGGCTATGACCTGGTGGAGAGGGCCAGAGACCAGAAGCTGGACCCGGTGATCGGCCGTGACGGCGAGATCCGCAACGTAGTCAGGATACTCTCCCGCAAGACCAAGAACAATCCTGTGCTGATCGGTGAACCCGGCGTAGGCAAGACCGCTGTGGTGGAAGGCCTGGCGCAGCGGATCGTGCGCGGGGATGTGCCGGACGGCTTAAAAGATAAGAAGCTGTTTGCCCTGGATATGGGCGCCCTGGTGGCAGGAGCCAAGTACCGGGGAGAATTTGAGGAGCGCCTGAAAGCGGTGCTGGACGAGGTGAAGAAAAGCGACGGGCAGATCATCCTGTTTATTGATGAGCTGCACACCATTGTGGGCGCGGGCAAGACCGAAGGCTCCATGGATGCGGGCAATATGTTAAAGCCCATGCTGGCCCGCGGTGAGCTTCACTGTATCGGTGCTACCACCCTCAATGAGTATCACAAGTACATTGAGAAGGATGCGGCCCTGGAGCGCCGTTTCCAGCCGGTGACAGTGGATGAACCTACGGTGGAGGACACTATTTCCATCCTCCGTGGACTGAAGGAGCGCTACGAAGTGTTCCACGGGGTGAAGATCACGGATTCTGCCCTGGTCAGCGCAGCCACCCTGTCCGACCGCTATATCACAGACAGGTTCCTGCCGGATAAGGCCATTGACCTGGTGGATGAGGCCTGTGCAATGATCAAGACCGAGCTGGATACCCTTCCGGCGGAGCTGGATGAGATGTCCCGCAAGGTGATGCAGATGGAGATTGAGGAAGCTGCCCTTAAGAAGGAGACGGACCGGCTGAGCCAGGACCGTCTGGCAGATCTTCAGAGAGAGCTGGCGGAGCTGCATGATGAGTTCACAGCCAGGAAGGCCCAGTGGGAGAATGAGAAGGCCAGTGTGGACCGCCTGTCCAGCCTTCGGGAGGAGATTGAGGTGGTCAACCGCCAGATTCAGGATGCCCAGCAGAAATACGACCTGAACAAGGCCGCGGAGCTGCAGTACGGAAAGCTTCCGCAGCTTCAGAAGGAGCTGGAAGCGGAGGAGGAGCGGGTCAGAAGCGAGGACTTAAGCCTGGTGCGCGAGAGCGTAACCGAGGACGAGATCGCCAAGATTATCTCCAAGTGGACCGGTATCCCGGTGGCAAAGCTGACGGAGAGTGAGCGGAGCAAAACCCTGCATCTGGATGAACTGCTGCACAAGCGGGTGATCGGCCAGGAGGAGGGCGTAGAGAAGGTGACGGAGGCAATCATCCGTTCCAAGGCAGGGATCAAGGACCCCAGCAAACCCATCGGTTCCTTCCTGTTCTTAGGCCCCACCGGCGTGGGCAAGACGGAGCTGGCCAAGGCCCTGGCGTCCGCGCTCTTTGACGACGAGACCAACATGGTCCGTATTGATATGAGTGAGTACATGGAGAAACATTCCGTGGCCCGTCTCATCGGAGCGCCTCCAGGATATGTGGGGTACGATGAGGGCGGACAGCTGACGGAGGCCGTGCGGCGCAAGCCCTACTCCGTTGTGCTCTTTGACGAGGTGGAAAAGGCGCATCCCGATGTGTTCAATGTGCTGCTGCAGGTGCTGGATGACGGCCGGATTACTGACTCCCAGGGACGGACAGTGGACTTTAAGAATACCATTCTGATCCTGACCTCCAATATCGGCTCCCAGTATTTGCTGGAAGGAATTGGAAATGACGGCAGGATCACACCTGAGACAGAACAGGCCGTGTTAAATGATCTGAGAGCACATTTCCGGCCGGAGTTCCTAAACCGTCTGGATGAAACGATCCTGTTTAAGCCCCTGACCAGGGACAATATCAGTGGAATCGTGGATCTGTGTGTGGCGGATCTGAACCGGCGCCTGGCCGACAAGGAGCTGACCATTGAACTGACGGAGCAGGCCAAGGAATTTGTGACAGAGAAGGGGTATGACCCTGTGTACGGCGCCCGCCCGCTGAAGCGGTATCTGCAGAAAAATGTGGAGACTCTGGCGGCCAGAATTATCCTGGGGGACGGAGTGCGCGCAGGGAATGCCATAGTGATCGATGTCTCTGAGGACAAAAATAAACTGATTGCATATGTGGAGTAAGACAGGGCGGACCATCAACCGGCTGACGGTTGATGGTCCGTTTTTTGTCCGTCTCCGTGACAAATGTTGTCAAAATTTGGAAATGTTACATTTAAATTACAAATTTTGAAGAAAATTGTAAAAAGGGACTTGACAATGAAATTAATAGGGGCTAATAATATTGTTACAAGTGTGGTATGAAAGGATGATTCTGGAGATGAACACTCTGCCCAAAGATCCGGCTATTTTATTGAGTTATATCAATACACAGCTGAGGGATAATTACGCTTCTCTGGACGAATTATGCAGGTCCATGGAAGTGCAGAAACATGATATAGCCATTGTGCTGTCAGAAATCGGCTACAGTTATGAACCGGCTCAGAATCAATTCCGTTGAGCGGTTTATAGAAGTCAGGCCATAAGCGGGACAACTCACCGGCTTTATCTGATCAGGATATCGGATAAAGCCGGTTTTGCGTGCCGCAGAACAGGTGAAAGGATGGTATGAAATGACACTGTACCGGTACAAGGCCTGCGGGGCAAACGGATCTGTCAAGTCAGGCTTACTTGAGGCAGCGGATGATCAGGCGCTTTTGGAGCTGCTTCATAAAAGGGGATTATATTGCTGCGAGTATCACAGGGAGACTGCCAAAAGAGACAGCGCCGGGAGCCACCGGTTGAAGATTAAGGTGCTCTCGCCCTTCTGCCGTCAGATGGCGGCCATGCTTTCCGCTGGAATCCCAGTATCCAAGGCCTTATCGATCTGCGGAGAGGCGTCCCAGGACAAGGCGCTTAAGAATGCGCTGATCCGTCTGAACATGACCGTTCAGAAGGGACGGACATTGTCGGAAGCCATGGAGGAGATGTCGGGAACATTTCCGGATCTGCTGATCCACATGGTTGAGACAGGAGAGTCCAGCGGCTCTCTGGACCATATTATGAAAAAGATGGCAGAGCACTACAACCAGGAGGCGGAACTTGGCGGGAAAGTGCAGAGTGCCATGACATATCCGGTTATCTTGTTTATCGTCACTCTGATATCTACCGCGTTTATGCTGACGGCTGTTCTGCCCCGGTTCGCATCCATGCTATCCAGCACAGAGCTGCCGGCTATTACGCGTTTTATGATGAAACTCAGCGCTCTGCTTAAAAACCATGGGATTCTGATTCTGTTTATATGTGCCGGACTTGTGATCCTGGGCGCATTCCTGCTGGCCAGGCCATCGGTGAAGCTCTGGACAGATGGATGCCTTTTAAGGCTGCCGGTGGCGGGGCGGCTTATGAAGACGGTCTATACATCGCGTTTTGCAGCCACATTTTCAGTGCTGTACGGCAGCGGAATCAGTATACTCACCAGTCTGGATGTAACCAGCCGGGTGATGGGAAATGCTTACATCGGTGAATGTCTTAAGCAGGTTTCCGAGGATTTGAGAAAGGGTGAGCTGCTGTCCCAGTCGCTGAAGCGCAAGAACATATTTCTGCCCATGTTTATTTCCATGGTGGTGGCCGGCGAGGAATCCGGCAGCCTGGAAAGCGTGCTGAGGGATACCGGCGAATTCTATGAGAAGGAGGCGCTTCGTGCCCTGAGCCAGATGATCGCGCTGGTGGAACCAGGCATGATGATTCTCATGGCCCTTGTGGTGGGAAGTATTGTAATGGCCATCATGGTGCCCATTTACACCATGTATTCCCAGATGCTGTGATGATAAGGAGGAGACAGGTGAAGTATTATCTTTGTCTGGAAGAAAAACAGATTACCTATATCTGCGGCCGGTGCGGCGCAGACGGATTTGTAATAAAGAAAGCAGGTTGTGTGGATACAGGGACTGAACCATTGGAGGAGTCGCTGAGCAGCTTTATCAGCTCAAACGGCCTGATGGACAAGCGGATGGTGGTCTCCGGTATCTATTCGGAGATCATCTGTAAGGAGATGCATCTGCCGTCTGCTTCAAAGCGCCTGACACGGCAGATGATTTACAATGAGATCGCCTATTCCAGGGAGAACAGCGGGGCGCTGGTGGCGGACATGGATATTCTGCGGCCCAGAGAAAACAAGAAGGAGCGCCATGTGCTGGCATATGCCGCCAGCAGAACACAGCTGGAGGGAAAGTTCGGAGAGTTCCGCCAGGCAGGACTTCACTGTGAACGGCTGCTGGTGCTGCGGGACTGTATGGCCAAGCTGGCCTGCTGGTACAAGAATAATCCTGCGGCAGCGGTGATGGTGGAGCTGGATGAACATCAGGTATATCTGCGCCTTGTGAAGGAAGGGCACTGCCTTCTGTCCAGAAATATCCGGCTCAATGTCCAGCATTTCTGTGAAGAAAACGCAATGGAATTCCTGTACGAGGAGCTGACGGACCAGATCCGTAAGCTGATGCAGTTTTATTCCAAAAGGAACGAGGCGGACACTCTCAAACGGATCATCATGATGCCCAGCAGGATCACTTCCGCCGAGGCTGCGGCTGAGTACATACAGGATACTTTAGAGATCCCTGTGGACTGCCTGGATCTCCAGGTCCGCTGCGCCAAAGGGACCGGGCCTCTGGATCTGTCTGTATATGGAAGGGTTCTGGCGGTCTGCGCTGCAGACCAGCAGTTTAAACGGAGGGATACACCTGATCTGCTGAGGGCCAGGAACCTGGCCATGCTGTCCGGTAATGGACTGTTCACTGTGGGAAGAGGTGCAAGGCTTCTGCTGCTGGCCGGCGTCAACGCGGCGGCAGTGATGGGGTTATGGCTGTATACCAGGGCCGATATGCTGGATACCATGGGAATGATCCGGGAAAATTCTGAATTTATGCAGGAAGGGGACAGACAGGAGCAATACCAGCAATATCTGGAACAGCAGAAGAACGCCTCTGCGAGAGGTGACGTGGAGCAGGATATGAAACGCCAGGAGTGGCGTCTGCGGAATATAAAATGCCTGTCCATGACAGATTACGATACCATTGTGAACTGCCTGGATGAGGATATGAGCCTGGAATCAATGGCGTACAGCAGCCAGACCGGAACCCTTGACATGACAATCTCCATGTCCGGCCCAGAGAGTGCCCCGGAGCTGGTAGAGCAGATCCGGCTCAGTGAACATTTTCCAGGTGTGAGCCATTCACTGTGGCGATATGAGGCCGATGTCTGGGAAAATGACAGAATCTATCTGGATATCAGCAGCATGCTGAATCCAAAGGGGGATGGGAATGGAAAGACTCAGTAAACGGGAATACGTCCTCATCTCTATCCTGGTGGTGGTTTTAATCTGGTTTCTGGGCTGGAATCAGGTAGTCCGGCCACAGCTGGACCGCCTTGGGGAGGCCAGGGAACGTCTGTCCCAGCTGGAAGTCCGGAGGGAGCAGATGGAACTGTATCTGAACCGGCAGCCGCAGCTGAGCGTTGATGGTGCAGCTGAAAGCGGGACTGATTTCTTCTACATAAATCTGGAAGATGTGGAGGTTGACCGCCTGCTGCTTCAGATGGCTGCGGAGTCGGGCGTGGATATCCGCAGGATGGAAATCGGAGATCCGGCGCCGGTGGAGCGGAAACTGCCAAGCAGCAATGAGATTGTATATGAACTGGATGAAGTCCCTTTAAAATATATACAGGTGAGTATGGAGCTGGATTCCGAGACATTTGAACAGGCTGCGGCCATGGCGGAACAGATTTACAGTGCGGATAAGAGCGTGGTCACGGATAAACTGGAAGCCACCGCTGTATATGGCAGAGACGCTTCGGACAATCCCGAGTTCCAGGGCGTTCAGTGTTCCATGGATGTATGCTTTTATTTTGTTGAAGGTGCAGAAGTTCGGTAGAAAGCGGAGGGTATGGCGCATGAAAGGAATGAAGAAACCGTCAAGGTCAGGCAAAGGCGGATTCACCATAATTGAGGTGGTGGTGAGCGTGGCCCTCATAGCGCTGATCAGCACCGGATTTATGACCATGGCGGCGGGAAGCGCCAGTGTACTCAACAGGGAATACCAGATGGACCGCTTAAGCTACGTGCTGAGTGAGAAAGCCGCCGAAGGCGGTGGAGAGGCCACCGGCACAGGAATGATTGTCCATTTTGAACTGGACGGTACAGAGCCTTTGGGAGATTCCTACACAGAATGCGGGGCGGAGGAAATATTTCTTGAATATAAGGTCAGTGAACAGGGGACGGAAGTCTCCAACCAGATCACATTTTACAGGCACAGATAAGGCCGGAATGAGCAGTAAATCACATTCATGGGGCAATGCTGGCTTTACACTGATCGAGACAGTGATGGCAGTTGCCATTACGGCTGTGGTGGGTCTGTTTCTGACGGGCTTTATCTCCTCCCATCTGAATGTATATATCCGCTGTGATGAGACGCTGAGCGCGAAGATGATGTGCAGTCAGGCATACGCAGAGATTGAGATGGAACTCCGGTACGCCTATGTCTATTATACAGATCCCATGGACACTGGCTTGCTGCGTTACTATGTGCGTCCTGAGGAGCCGCTGGAAGCCAGGGACCGTTTCGGCAATCTGAAGCTGCCGGCTCCCTCCGCCTGGCCCGGCTTCAGCGCGTCGGACCTTAAGGACATCAGCCGGGACGGGATGCATCTGGAGCTGGATTTTAAGGATTCCAGTCCGGAGGAGGCCCATATCCGCATGACGGTAGTGACTGCGGACGGGGAGAAAGGGGAGCGTGTGCTGTACAGACAGGATGTGGTGATTCCGAGCTTGTACCACCACGAAGTCCGGAAGGAGACAGCGGATGAACAAGATTGATGCGAAGATGGGCGGCAGTATGGTGTATGTGATGGTTCTGATCACATTTCTGGGAATCCTGTCCACCGGTTTTCTGTATATGAGGGAGTACAGCCGCCGTTCTGCAATGAACAACCGCGCCTACATAGAAGCCCAGACAACGGCCCGCAGCATCCACCAGTCCTTCTGCGAGGCAGTGAGCAGCAGAACGTCGGAAGCCATGGATACGCTGTGGTCATGTTTCGAGGAGGACTGTGATACAGTGCGTGAGGAATATGAGGCGGCGGCCGGGGACGAGGAGGCTGGGGATGACGAGCTGGAGGAGGACGCTGGTGACGGGCCTCTGACGGAGGAGGATGACGAGCAGGAGGCCGTTGGTGACGGGCCTCTGACAGAGGAGGACAGTGGGGCTGTCAGCGAAGATCCCGGCGGCGGAACGGAAGATCATGCATCGCCGTGGGAAACATTCTTAAGAAGCCGGCTGGAGGAAAAGGCGTATGTGACAAGAGGCCGTACCGAACTGTCGGAGCGGGTGTCTGTCAGCATTACTCTGACAGCGTATCCGTTAAAAAACAAGGCCACAGTGAGTACAACAGTAGCATGTAACGGATACCGTTTCTCCATGAACGGAGATATTCTGTTTAACAATATGGATGGGGACATGCTGGACCTGGGTGAGGGACTCAGCATCTGCATGGAGGGCAGCGGCGTCTACCGCTACTATGGCGATTAATAGGCTATCTCAGAAGCTTCAGATACCAGTCTATCATCTGCTTCCCCCAGAGTGTGAACACCATGATGGAGACTGCGAAAAATGGAGCCATGGGTATACAGTCCTTCCTGTCCAGCTTACCGCGGAGCATGGGTACAATATACCACAGGGCTGCCAGTACATAGCTGAAGAAAAATGCAGCCACACCCCTGCTGAAACCGAGATACAGGCAGCCTGCGGTCATCAGCTTGATATCACCGCCACCTATGCCGCCGTCTGTGAGAACAGCCAGAAACAGCATGAAACCGCCCACAAAGCCAGCGGCGGCCAGCCGGTTGCCCAGCAGGGGAAGGCGGGAGGCGTAAAGGGAGACATTGGACAGCAGCAGAATGATCAATGGAACGCGGTCCGGCACATACAGCCACTTCACGTCAATGACCGCTGCCAATAAGAGAACCGAGCCAAGCAGACAGGCCAGCACAGCCTGGATATTCAGTCCCAGGGCATGAAAACAGAGCAGGTACATCAGTCCGCAGCCCAGTTCAACCATGGGATACTGCTTGGGAAGGGATTGGCGGCAGTAATGGCAGCGCCCTCTGAGGGCCACCCAGGAAAGAACCGGGATCATGTCCATGGCGCCCAGCACATGGCCGCAGCGGATGCAGGCCGACCGGCCCCTTACCACAGAGATATCCCTGGGAATGCGCCAGATACAACCGTTCAGGAAACTGCCGATACAGCAGCCATATACAAGAAACACAATACTGTAAAACAATTTTAAATGATCCATGGCATAAACCTCTTTAGTATATAGGATTTTGCTTAAGTATAACATTTTGTAGGGGAGGGGACAAGAGCAGACGATGAATATTCCCATTGAAAAGCTTCTTTTGAAGCACAGCTGCATCACAGAAAACCAGCTGAACCGTGCGCTGGAATTCCAGAAGATCCGCCCGGACAGGCCGTTAGAGACTGTTCTGATGGACTTTGGATATGTGTCGGAGTCAGCCGTTCTCAAATGCCTGGGAGAGCGGGACGGCCTGCCGGTGGTGGACTTAAAGGGCTACAGGATCAATACGGATGCCGTGCGCACTGTGTCTCCCACATTTGCAGAAGAATACCTGGTACTGCCCATTGATTACAAGGAAGGGCGTCTGCTGGTCGCGGCCAGGGATTCCCTGATGTTCGATGTGTTTGATGAAATTGAAGCCATCACCGGCCTGGAGGTGGAAGTCTGCCTGGCTGCATCGGAGGATATCATCAGCTGTGCCAGGTCGGTCCACAGGGACCATGCGCTAAGCAGCGCGGTGGAAGATGTAAATCTGGCGGTGATGGCCCAGGGAGAGGACCAGGATTTTAAGGAGGTCAGCCAGCGGGTGGAGGGAACGCCTGTGGTGAAAATGGTCAACACATTGATCGAGCAGGCCTACGCAAAGGGCGCCAGCGATATCCATGTGGAGCCGTCCCAGGATCAATTGCTGATCCGCATCAGGGTGAATGGAGACCTGATCCTCCACACCACCATGAGCATGGAAGCCCACCGCCCAATCACCACAAGGCTCAAAATCATGGGCGGCATGGACATTGCAGAAAAGAGGCTTCCACAGGATGGAAAGCACCAGTACAACCGGGCCGGTATCCGCACGGACTTAAGAATCTCCGCGCTGCCCACTGTCTACGGTGAGAAGCTGGTGCTGAGACTGCTGAACAGCAGCAGGGACGACCGCTTCCTGGACGTGCGCCGGCTGGGAATGACGGAACGTCAGGTGGAGGTCTTTGAGAAAATTCTCAAAGCGCCCTATGGTATCCTGCTGGTGACAGGACCCACAGGCGGAGGAAAATCAACCACGCTGTACGCGGCCATGCATCAGCTGGCCCAGCGCAGCATCAATGTGGTTTCCGTGGAAGATCCTGTGGAGAAGCTGATCTCCGGAGCTTCACAGGTACAGGTGAATATCAAGGCAGGCCTTACCTTCGCCACTGCGCTGCGGGCAATCCTGAGACAGGACCCGGATGTGATCATGGTGGGCGAGATGAGAGATTCAGAGACTGCATCCATGGGAGTCAGGGCTGCAATTACAGGCCATCTGGTGCTCTCCACACTGCATACCAATGACTGCGCAGCCAGCATCACCAGGCTTCTGGACATGGGCGTGGCTCCCTATATGGCGGCTGCAGCCCTCACAGGAATCGTGTCTCAGCGCCTGGTCAAGGAATTATGTCCCCACTGCCGGGAGCGTTACCATCCCGATGAACATGAGAGAATGCTCCTGGCCTCTGTGACGGACCGGAAGGCAGAGTACCTGTACAGGCCCGCAGGCTGCCCGCGCTGCAATGGCACCGGCTATTCCGGCAGGCGTGCAATTTATGAAATGATGGAGATAGATGAGGAGATCCGTTCCATGATTCTGTCCGGCGCCTCGCCTCACAGCATCCGGGTGCGTCAGCGCGAAAAGGGAGAGCCCAGCCTGAAGGACCAGGCGGCGGCCATGGTTCTAAAGGGAGAGACAGGGATGGAGGAAATGGAAAAGATTATATATTCTGTCGAATGAAAACAGGCAGCTTCACCATATGATGGTAATGAATACAGCGGATAAAATATGGGAAAGGACAAAATGATAAGATGAAACAGAAACAGAGCAGAAAGAAAAGAGGCGGCAAAGACGGATTCACATTGGTCGAGCTGATCTGTGTGATCGCCATACTGGCAATACTTATGGCCGTGGCAGTGCCGTCCTACCAGAAACTCCAGGATCAGTCAGCCCAGCAGGTAGCACTGGCCAACGCCAAACAGGAGTATACGCTGGGAAAGGCCCAGCATACTCTGGAGGAGGCGCAGATAGCAGAGAAGCCGTCCGAGAGTAATCCTAATTATGACCCGGATACAGACGTGGCAACGTGGGAGGGCGAGATTAATGGGAGGATATATAAAGCGGTTTACTATGGAAAAACAGGAGAGGGGGAGGTTACGGTTCAAAAATGAAGGCTGTCGGAGAGATTCCCATTTCTTGCAATCATGGGGTTTTTATGATACAATGAGCCATTATTGAACCATATAAAATGCTTATGAAAAAACGATGTAAAAGAGGCCGCGAGGGCTATACGCTGCTGGAACTGATAGTAGTTCTTGCAATTTTGGTTATACTGATGATGGTAGCGGTCCCACAGATGAACAAGGTAGTGGAGGCCGCCCATAAGGCAGCTGCCAAGGCCGAGGCCATTGAGGTTGCGGAGGCAGCCAAACAGTATATCAAGGATCACTATGATGCAGGAACCTTTGATATACCGGCTTTTAAGGCGCTGGTGAATCTGCAGCTTGACAAACCCAATGGTCCCTTAAAGGATTACATTGGCGTCTGCCATGAGGAATCCCGCATTGAATCCATCAATTCAGATTTTAAAACAGGGTTTATGAGCCAGATTACTTATATTAATGAGTATGACCGCGTGCGGGTTATCTACTCCGAGGACGGAGAGCGCACGGTCATAAGCAATGCGAGCCAGTTTTAAATATTGAAATCAAGAAGGAGGTGTCTGCATGGCAGAAATATGGGAAAGCGCCAAACTGGCCTGGGGATGGACCATGGACCATCTGCTGTTTATCAACCTGTTTTTAACTGTAATTATCATATTTTTCCAGCGCAGGGACCCCAAGACTGTGTGGACCTGGCTGCTGGCCCTCTATTTTATACCGGTGTTCGGAATTATATTCTATCTGCTGTTCGGCCAGGACATGAAGAAGAGCAGGATGTTCCGGGTCAAGGAGGTGGAGGACCGTATGAAGTTCCCCATCAAGAGCCAGGAGGCGGTGATCCGGTCGGAGCAGGTGCAGGACGACATGGTGGACCCCATGGCCAGGGATTACAGCTCTCTGGTGCTTTACAACCTGGAGACCTCCGGCTCGGTACTTACGGCCAACAATGAGGTTCAGATCTACACC
>OKVW01000957.1_pt1 | contig 13723 bp, 16 predicted proteins | sample 1606991 | NCBI WGS metagenome assembly OKVW01 (sample SAMN03281021, study PRJEB24777) | human gut metagenome | isolation source: fecal sample PR177 from 1 month old male Malay infant, vaginal delivered...
CACTTACTGAATTCTCAAATTAATACTATAGGTTCAAAATTATTCATAATTATTTTCATTCATATTTCCGATTTTCTCGCCCAGTGGATTATCCTTGACTTTGTCCAGGATATAAGCCCGAAATTTAAACTCTTCTTCATCTTGCATTCCCATATAGAAAAGTTTATCAATATCTTCATTATTGAATAAAAAGGTTCTTTCCAGATCCAATATACCTTCCGGATAGAGACAACCACAATAATCATATAATTTACGTTCCCCTTCATCTGTACGCATTTGAATACGTCCGCAAATCATAAGCCTTTTTGATGCATCTTTTAATAGTACTACTGAGCCAATCGGCAAAAAATTTTTCATAAAGTTATCTCCTAACGATTTTTAATTTCAGTTCCACGGAAAATCATGTAACTCTCCTAATTTAAATTCAGGCAATTCAAAATCAGTCCAATCAACAGTTATATCTAAGCCTATTCCGGCTCCCAGACCCAGATCACTGTTCAGACTCATACCTTTGTTTGTGTAAGATACACCTCCCTGAAATGCCGCTCCTCCAAGACCGCCTGAAACCTCCGTATTTATATCGATTCCCATTATTGTTATACTGCTTTTTGCTCCTCCATGGGCTGAATAGAATTTTCCACCAACCTTAGCTTCCACGCCATATTCTTCATCACCTAAGGAACCTACCCTTACCTCAGCCTGTCCCTGAGCATAGAACAGACTTCCTTCTGCAGAACTATGAATATTATAATTGTCGCTACCCAACGTGCTGTTCCCCTCTATCTTTAAACCATGAGCAGTACCTTCTGAACCAACATACAATGCAGGCTCAAATTTATTATCCTTTAATAACTGGCATCCTGCTTTCGCTTCAATCGCGCCTGTCAGTGCTGAAATAGATAATTCACTGTTAATATAGTCACCTATACTTCCTTTTAATCGATCTTCCAATACACTAAACGAAGCATTTCCATTTACTCCGGCACCGATATTACCATTTTTAATATCAAAATCGGCAAATGCATTGCCCTTAGCCTCACCTTTCAGAATAGACATAATATTCTCTACAGAAATATTACCCCATTCCGCTTTACCCAGAATAGATAATAACGCACCCGATACAGATAAATCACCAACATCCCACTTATTCCAGTCTACAGACGTGATCAAGGTACCGTCCTTACCAAATAAACTGAATACACTATTATTCTCTCCCAGCTGAAAGAGACCATTTGATCCTAACGTTTCAAATACATTGCTGATCACCCCGTTACCATCTGCAAAAAATTGAAGCAGAGAAGATATGTTTTTAGCCAGCAAAATATTTGCCATACCTCCGCCATATGCTGTAACCTGCTGTTCTGTAGACTTGTATTTCACCGCAATATCCGATACTGCTGAAGACATTCCTTTTAAATTCCTGCTTTTCTCACTTGTAGTACTTGAAATAGAACGAAGGTTCTTTTTGACACCTGATATAGAAGATGATTTTACAGATAACCTTGCTGTAATATCTGTAATCTGCATTGAAATGCTGGTTAACTGCAATGCTACAGTATTTAGATTTTTCTGTTCCACGAGCAAAGAACTTAGTTTAACTTCAAAACTGCCCATACCCTATTCTCCTCTCTCTACCATTTTTTATAATTCTTATTGGGAAATTCTAAATATAAAAATCTCATTTGCCAAAGTAATTTCATCTGCATTTTTCAGGATGACTCCCTCTGCATCTATTTTCCTGCCATTGACAAATGTCCCATTGACCGACTCCTTATCCTGTATGGAATAGAAACCATCCTCCCATAATATAACTGCATGTATTCTGCTGATTACTTTATTATCCAATATGGCAAAATCTACAAGATCAGGCTTCTTTCCAATAAAAAACTCCGGTTTTGAAATTTCGATGATCTTCCTTGTCCGTTCCTGTTCCAGCTTTGCCTTCTTTGCATTTCTGGAAAAATTGTCATTCAGAGGATTCTGTAATTCTGTCCGTTCATCCTCATCTTCCCCTTGGAATAGCAGCGTCGTACTTTCCTCGTCAACATGCTCAATCTGAATGTTCTCTTTTATATCGCTTTTTTTCTGTCTGATATCGTTTTGCTGACCGGTATCTGGTAAATATTCTTTTTCCTGCTTCTTTTCTTTTACGACTTCTGAAACTGCTGCCTGTCCTTTTTGTTTCCTGGGGGATCTGTTATCCTTCCAGCGAACAATGAGTATATGCATGAGCTTGGCAAATAGTAAAATACAACATACGCCTAATATGTAAACGACTTTTCTGGTCAGCGGCATCTTTTTTTCCAGATTTGATCTGGATTTCTCCAGTAGTGATACCTTCTCCTGAATACCATCTACGGTCAATTCCGACTCTTTCATGGAGCCCTCAACAGCCTGGATATTCTGCTGCAGGGTTACCAGGGATTCGCCTTTATAGTCGCCGCTTTTCTCCAGCTCCCTGCATTTTTCCAAAAGCGTCTTCAGATTTTGGAGCGCCAGTTCCTTCTCCTTACTTCCGTAAACGATTCCATAATTGTCCAGAATTTCTTTAATCTCATCTACCGCCAGAGAATAATAAGCACGAATTTCCTCATTGGTATAAGCTGCGTTATTTAACCCCACAAAATAACCATCTGTATCCACAAGTGCGCCTCCTGAATTGCCAGGGGTTACTACTCCCGAATGCTGTATACATACTGCGTCCTTTCGCTTTGAAGAAGCATCCTGTATATAACCGGCATGGATTTCAACATCAGCCTCCGAATACTGTACGACATTGCCTGGTACTTCATCCGGAAATCCCAGTACATAAACAGGATCTCCCGTTTTCAGACTTCCGCTGCTGCCAAGCTTTAATGCATTTTTTTCATTAATAACGCTTTCCACACTTAATATGCTATAGTCCTGCGTCTGGCTTTCCGTCATCACAGCAGCCTCCACATCCACGTCACCTTTAATCATAACGCGAATGCTGTCCGTCAGTTCCTTTACATCTGTTTCAATTTCTTTTTCTTTGCAATACGCAGATTTTTCTTTGTTGGAAATTTTAACACTATGATAGGTTGTCACTACATAGGTATATCCGCTGCCATTGCTGATCAGACAGCCGCTGGAACGCTTCAGCATATGAAATCTGCCATTCTTATCAGTAAAACCCGCTCTTATTTCTAAAATTCCGCTTTTGGCTTCACTGATTTTATCTACTTCTTTTCCATATCCTTTTATGGAAACAAACCCCAGAAAACCAAAAAATAAAATCATGGTTAAACAAATCGTTTTTTGAAATGACTTATTCATTCTCACTTTTATACCTCCTGCATCCCGCAGACGGGTTTGCGGTACTGCTTCAATAGAAAGTTTAAAACGCAAAATGCGTATATATCTGCTTTTGCAATATCAAAAACACATATATCTGCACTTATTTCAGAAAGTGCAGATAAGAGTACGTCTCCCCGTACTCTTATCTGCTGAACTTCAGTATTTCACTTTCCGAATTATTGGATAACATCCGAAGAAAGTGAATTTGCTGCAGTCACACTTGCTTCTTCTGCTCTCTCATATTCTTTCGCCATAGCCTGTAAATCGGTGACATGCTCATTGACCATTCCAATCATTTTGTTAATGTCATCCTGCAGTCCCTGGAATTTTTTATTATAAGCTGTGGCCGCATCTCCGCTCCACACATTTCCTGTTAACCCGTTCACTAAACTTGTCATCTGTGAGGTTAGTGATTTTATGGAATTTCCTGTGCTCTGGAATGATGTCGCTGTGCTGGTTAGTTTACTAGTAGAGACTTTTAATGTACCTGTCATGTTCGTTTCCTCTCTTTCTGTTCTTTCCTCAATGAAATCTTTCTATCCGATTATTTATCGGATTCTAAGAATGATTATTTATATGATCGGCTGGATGCCACACTCAAATTAGCTTTTTCTGCACTATCATACTGTTTTACAATCTCCTGAAGACTTGCTACGTACTTTTCTATTGCCTGATAAAAATTATTCATCTGGACAACATCCTGCTGAAATGCCTTATGGAATGCATCGTTTGCTTCACCATCCCACATGGAATTAAGAGAAGATTCCTCGGTAACCAGACTTTCCACCTTTTGTTTAAAGTCATTGTTGAACTTCATTAATTCAGAAGCCTTTGTATTAAGTGTTGATGTTGTTACTGTAATTGATCTTGCCATATCTTTTCCTCCTTAAACTTTGCTTTTTCTATCTTAAATGTAGTTTAAACATCTAGGACTCTAATGATTTCTTCTTCTTGCCCTTTCTAATGCCCGCATTTCTGCTTCATAAGTTTTTTGTGCAATTTCACGCAATACATCGGAAGTCTTACTTAGATTTTTTGCAATAGAACTCAAATCACCCTCCACAATCTGTACCTTCCTCATATATGCTGTAGCATTGTCCCCCTTCCAGTTATAGGATAAATTACTTCTGGTATTTACCAAATCATTTTCTGCGATTCGTTCCATCTTCCCTGAAAGAGATTCCAATTTATCAGCTTGCTTTATTGTATTTCTAAAGTTCATCCTTATGGTGTATTCTGATTTTGCCATTTCTAACTCCTTTGCTAAGAAATAATGTCAGTAGGCAGAACTCTCGACAGCTCATTTGCTTTTTCTTCCGCTTCATCATATAAGTTAGCCATACTCAACAAATCTGTCGGATGCTCTTTTAATCGTTTTAAAACGGTTATCACATCAGATTTTACTTCCTTTAAGTAACTCTGATGCATATTACTGGCTTCTCCCTCCCAGTAATTCTTAGAATTAGTTATGATTGTTTCAATTTTACTCCAGTTCGCTTCCAAAGAACTAATTTCATCCGTGATTTCCTTTGCCTTCCCCTTTAGTATCTCCGGAGTAACTCTTAATGTAAATGTAGCTGCCATCATTTCCTCCTACACTTGAATACCTGCAATTAACTGGGATATTCCATTTTCACAAGTATCGTACTTACTCTTTGCCGTAGTTTCATATTTGTAAATTTTGTCCAGGTTATCCAGCAGCATATTTAAAGCATTCATATCATCCTGAAATACCTGTGCAAATGCCTCGCTGCTTGGACCATCCCACATTTTATCCAATTGAGTGACACTTTCTATCATTTTTGACATCTCTGATTTCATTTTCGTAATACCCTCTGAAACCTGATCTGAATCATTTTTTAATCGGTTTGTGTTAACCCTTATTTTTTCCATAATGACTGAACCAACTCCCCTTTCCTTACTGATAATTATTTAAAAGTATTGAGAAATTAATTGCCGGATATTTCCTAAATCCTTTAGCGAAACAGATTCCTCAAATCTTGGGATATCATCTGAAGCATCCAATATCTCTTCTTCGGTATTTTCATACTGCTTTTTAATATAATCCAGAGCTCTCTGTAACTTCGCCAGAGAATCACATTTACAATGAAATACCGTTTCCTGCACTTCCAGCCTGTCTGCAATCTTCCGTATCGCTGTATGCTCAGAATATTTCATACGGATGCGAAGCTCCTGCAGTTCCCGCAAATCTTTTCGTAAGGATTTTTCAATTATCTTCAACGACTCTATTGTGTCTTGTAACCTGGAAAAAGAAACTTCTACCTGCATATATCCTCAACCCTTCTTGCCTGAGTATAACAAATCCATCTCCGGTAAAGTTATTTTTTCCGTAAACGGCACATTCACCTGCCCAGAATGCACATTTTAAACAAGCATCAATCTGCTTCCGTCCATCACACCACACATATAGAGGGTTTTTTCTTTTCTAAGCATTCTTTTCTGATCCATAAAATATAAGTTGAAATTTTCAACATGCCCTACACTCTCACTTCTCATTTTCTTAGCTGTCATCTCAGAAATTTCTAAAATGATTTTCTCAATGATTACATTCTCATTCAACATATAATCATAATGATCATCCGCTGCCGGTATCCATACGTCAACTAAAATCATGACACTCCTCCTGATTCATCCATTGTTGTAAAATTTCTCTCCAACAGGAGCCTTCTCTGCAAATGCTTAAATTCTGTTTCTGTAAATACAGCGTATACACAAAATCCTGCTCCTTAACAAAAAGTCTATCAGTCACTTTTGCAAAATTGCAGTCCACTTTTTCGAATCCAGAATAAAAGCCACTTTCCATACAACATTCCAACAACGTTTTTTCACTTTCCAGCACTCCGCCGTAAGAAGGGATTTCACCAGCTCTTTCCCACAGATTTTCAGGAAAATAGGATTCCTGGAAAAGCAGATCCAGCCATTCCTTACAGCATAACATCGTCATCCGCAGCATATTCTGTTCTCTCTGGCTTCTCTCCACAAACAGCACCTGATCCTTGTAAATATAATGGCAGCGCATGGGATTCCTGTCACTCCTGGCGTTGATACAGACTTTTGCATAAAGCAATATCTGTATCATGGAATACATGGGTTCCAGAATCACAACCTTATCCTTTTCAAACGAGATATATTCTTTTTGATATAATCCGGCTAATATGGTATGTATATCCTCTAAATTTTTAATTTGATCATGAGGTTCCGTCTGTGCCAGACCATACCAAGATCTCTTACCGCTGCCCGCCAGAAGGATATGCAGCTCTTCATCTTTTATATAATAACTTTCATAAGTTACGTAATCCATCCAAATACTCCTTAATATCTGCCTTATAAGAACGGGACAGGGGGACGGTAATTCTGTTTTCCAGGTAAATGATGTTCTGAGAAAGCTTTACCCCCTCAAAATAATTGACATTAAACACAAAGCTCCGATGGCATCTCAGAAAATGTTCCGGCAGCAATTTCATTACATTTTCTAAAGAATCGTATTTGCTGTATTCCTTGCCTTTTAGACGGATGTAAATCTTCTTTTCTCTGACTTCCAGATAATAGATCTGCGTAAAAGGTATGGCTATCTTTCCATCCCTATTTTCAATCAAGAGGGTATTCTTCTCTCCCCCCTGACTTCGCTTTCTGTAAAAGGATGCCACAAATTCCCTTACTACCTGTTTTGCCTGATCTGCTGTGAATGGCCGCAGCAGGAGAGAGCAGGCACGTATCTTCGGCGTCATATATTCCATTGGTGAAATACTGCTGTCAGAGATGAGCATAATATCCAGAAGCTCCCTGGTTAACCGCACCCGCTCCACCATATCGATGTCCTGCTCTCTGCAAATCTCCATCATTGCCAAATCCAGAAAGTGTTCTGACTGTAAAAATGCTTCCGCATCCCTGTCTCTGAAATAGTCCCACACCTCCAGCCGGTCATTTGACTGGGATGCCACCGTTTCCCTTGCCCATCGGATCAACTCTTTTGCTTCTGATATATTTTTATTGTATACAAACATTTCAGCCAAACTGCCTACCTCCTGGCTAAGGGCACCACCACTTTTCTAGTCCCTTTTTCATCTGTTACATCAGGAAGCATGCCAATTCCAGCCTTTTCTGTCTTAGACTGCTCAGCATATGGTATATATTCAAAGTTGAGAATCGGATTATCCCCTGACTTTCCTCCAAAATGAATTCCTGTCTTGTATCCGGCAAATAACTCGTAAATCTGGTACCCGGTAATCATAGAGCGTTTTTCCAGTGACAACTCACTGATAAAATAAATATGATGCAGTCTGCCTTTTGCAATAATATTTTCCAGAAATCCCTTCATATCCAACTCAGCGTTATAGACCAGAGGCACAAACCAGCTTAAATCGCTTATAAAGATAAAATAAGGAATCTCCTTACACATAACGTCAAATATTTCATCCTCTTCACAATCATCATTCAGCATGCTATTTTTTACCTGGTTCCGCTCCTTAAACACCGGAAGCAGATCCCGGAAAAATGCAAAGACACTCTGTTCGTCTGAGGCATATGTCACCCGGTCGGAATTTATGTAAGACCGCAGGCTGCCTCCGGGAGCGTCTATAATACAGATCCTGCTCTCTTTTTCAATTGCTGCCTGAAGACAAACCTTCATAAAATTTGTCTTTCCGGTTCTTGCAGCCCCGCAAATCATATAACAGTACGCCTGACGAAGAAGAATGCCGTAAACCTCTGCATTTGCTTCATCGTACCCCGCCGGCAGATGTTCCGGCGAAGCAGTCAGCTTTTTAAATCCATCCAGATCTCTAAACTCAGACCAGATTGGTTTTTCCGGAATTTCCGGTACTCTGCGTGCACAATTTCCTTTCCATGCCGCTTTCATCTGACGGCACATCATACTGATCTTTTCCATTCTCTGATAGTCATTATCTGCCCTTACAGCCAGCGCCGTCTGATATTCCAGAATCTGCTTTCCGTAATATGCAAGCCCTCTGCCCTTGACTCCGCTCTCCGGCAATACTTCAATCTGCATGCTGTACAAAACGTCTCCATATGCAAATTTATCCTGCATAGCCAGACATAAAACGGTATTCAGATTCTCAGCCACACGCATTGTAATTTCGTTCATTCCAAACCCGCCGCCGGATATAATTAAAAATATACCGTGGCTGATACCCTCCTTTGCAAGCGTAATCATTTGCTCTTCGTAAATCTCTCCTGTTTTCTCTCTGAACGCCGCATAATTATCAATAAAAATCAAAACAGACGGAAGAATCAGCCCATTTACCTGCACATACTGTTTGTAATTTCCGCCGCGAAACAAACTTTTACGCTCTTCTAACATGGACCTCAGCATAGTGAAAAACTTCTGGATCTTATCCAGATCCGACTCATACATCACCCCGCCAAAATGAGGTGCTTCTTCAAAAGCAGACATCATTTTACTGCTAAAATCCAGCACATACAGGTTAACCGCCTCCGGAGAATACTTCTGTATAATTGCATAAGCCATTGTCTGCATCATTGTACTCTTCCCGCAGACGATGCTTCCGCAGATTCCAATATGGCCATCCTCCGCAAAATTTACCGTCAGCGCCATCTGATTCTGGTTCGCAGGATCATCCATCTTACCCAGCGCAAAATTCAGACTCCACTGATCGGTCATCTGCTTCCAGGTTCCCGTATATTCAAAATTGGTTTCTCGCGTATCTGCAAATTCATCCAGATATATCTTATCGCCAAGTACCGGCATCCACAGCTGCTGTTTATGGGTAAATCCATACTCTCTGGCAGCTGCCGCCAGATATTCTTTCACTGCATCCAGCTGGGTCTTCTCCTTTGCCTGGGGAAGCTTTACCCCTTTTTCCGCCGCCAGGCTGACAAGATATTCTGAAATTAAGCAATCTGTATTCTGCCCTGCTGCAGCGCCGTACAGGTTCATAAAGTCCAGCAGCCGTGCCGTATTATATTTGCTTTCTTTATAGTCTATCTGATGCACCCTCAATACCTCATACATGGTATCTAACAGGTTTTGCATATTTTTGGCATGGTCCATACACTCCTGCAGAAGACAATTCATCTGTTTCAGAGCTTCCTCCAGACATTGTATAAGGCGATCCATCCAGGCGATCTCCACGCCTTTTTTCTGGGAAGCCTTCACCGTATTTCCGGTCATTTCCACCTTTCCGGTCAGACTTATAATTTTGGCAAGTTCCGTATTTACGCCCGCTGCATTCTCATCATAAACCGCACCGCTGAACCCGGACTGAAACAATTCGTACACCTCATCATTACCCACTTGTAAATAGCAGCGGCCTGCCTGGGTAATATAAGCAGCATCCGGTTTATGCAGCATATCATTACTGTCCTGCTTGTCCTGCACACGCAGACAAAGACGGAACTTGGAGTTGCTCCAGATATTGTCATCTACCGTACCGCTGGGTTTCTGAGTTGCCAAGATCAGATGTACGCCCAGGCTTCGTCCAACCTGAGCTACGCTGATCAATTCCTGCATAAAATCCGGCTCCTCTTTTTTCAATTCAGCAAACTCATCAATAATAATAAACAGATGGGGAATCGGATTAGCCGCCTCTCCATTTTTATATAATTTCGTGTAGGCATTGATATTGTTGACCCCGTGTTCCGTAAAAACCCTCTGCCGCCTTCTGTTTTCACTCTTAATAGAAATCATGGCACGGTTTACCTGATTCCCTGACAGATTTGAAATTTGTCCGATCATGTGGGGCAGCCCCTGGAAAAGATTCGCCATACCGCCGCCCTTATAATCAATGATAAAAAAACCAATATCATCCGGGCTGTAATTAACAGCCAGAGACAGCATATACGTCTGCAGCGTTTCACTCTTTCCTGAGCCTGTCGTACCTGCCACCAGCCCGTGGGGACCGTGATACTTTTCATGTACATCCAGATAGCAGGGTACGCCACCCGCCTTTTCTCCCACAATTCCCCGGATATTTTCATAAATACGGCTCTTTGCCCACAATTCCTTTACAGGCAGTTCCTCCAGTTTTTGAATATGAAACATATCAAAGAAAGTCAGGGCAGAAGGAATCTCTCCTCCTTCCTCCATTTCCAATACCTGAAGCGTGGACAAATGCCTTGCAAAATATTCCAGTTCAAGATTATTTACCCGGTCAAATACAATCGCCTGCTTTTCTTTCTCACTGGCTGACACTTCATACATCCCCTGAAAAACATCCGTATTTTCTATAATAAAATCGCAGTTATTAGGCAGCTCCTCATACCGTTCCGCCATGAGTATGGCAGTCAGTCCGCATGCCGCCTCTCTTTCAAAGATATATTTTGAAAATAACTCCCCTTCCAATACAGAGATGTCCGAAATAAATACGATGTAATACGGCTTGGGCAGCTCTGTTTTTCGATTATCCGAGCTTTCCTCCAGACGAACCCGAAAGACCTTCGTCAATTCGTAAAATACATCACTTGCCTCTTCTTTATTTGATGCTACAAAGCGGGTTTTCTTATCCTCAGACCAAACGTGGGGAAGCCATTTTGCATAATCCCATTTGCCATAATCAAATGAGGTAGTCTCATCATAGATATAACCCAGTTTGACTTCTGTATAGCAATTATTAGAAGCCAGCTGTGCACTCAGAATCTTAGCAATCTCAATCGCGCCTTTTTTATGTTTGCCCCCAACTACTCCCACCAGATTATGTTTGATCAGGTCCACCGTAACGGGAACCTGATACAACGTCTGAAAATTCTCCTGTATAAACGCAGGCTTTTCTTCCAATTTATCCTTGTATAACTGAAACCGCTTTTTCGGAACATCGATCAGAACCTGAAATGGCAAGTCTCCAATTCCCAGACGATGCCGAAGAAAATCTACATGTGTCCGGTTTCTGCTCCATAAGATCCCTTTCCGCTCATCGTATTTCAGACAATCGGACGTATCCGGATACATCTCCACCAGGGATTTTTCCGTATGTTCATATTTTTCCTTGATCTCATCCGCCTTCTCTGTCAAATACTGTCCATACGCTAAAAAACGCTGCTCCTCATTTTCCTTCTCAATCTTTTTCTGATAGCGGATATTTACCAGGGACCAGGTAAGCCCGATTACCGCAGAGGATACAGACATAATCAGTCCCGAATACATGTATAAGGATGACTTTCCTCCGGAACTGCCTGAAGCATACATCATCATAAAAGAACCAAGCAGCATGGGCAGTGCCATCGTAAGAGCCGGTCCCACTGTCATAAGGAGCGGCTGCTGCTTTGCCTTCGTCAGCTGAGGCGGCGCCTCTATCTCAACCCGCTCTGCATCCAGCTTTTCATAGTTACGCGGTGCCCGGTGGTATAAGGTTTTTCCCACAGAAACCGGCAGTTCCGCCGCAGATACAGCTGCCTTGCTTTCATCTGCCGTATACTCCTTCAATTTCGTTTTGGAGACTTGAACATGGCCCCCTTCTGTGTCAATTGCAAGTAAATCCCCCAAATACACTAAATGTAGTCCGATAATATTAATAAAGGTGCCAAACTCCAGCTCCACCTTATTATCCACACGCAGAGAATTCACATAGATGCCATTCGGACTACTATTGAAAATTTCATATCCCCTGGCTGTCTTTACAATCTTTGCATGGTTTCCTGACACCATACTCTGATAATTGTAAATAATATCATTCTCCGGTTTCTTACCAATTGAGATTTCATTCACTCCATCTAACTTAAACTTTTTATATACATGAAAGCCGGATGCCGTATCCTTCACTATGACAGACATATTCTCCATAAAGTTGGTCTGGAGCCGCAATATATCACCGTCTCTAAGCTGCTTCCCTTTATAATTTTCCCTGTGCTGTCCCTGAGCCTTTATTCCCGTGAGCAACGAGTCAAACGGACACGCTGGCGTGTCCATTTGGCGACTGCCGCGAGGGTCAAAAACCCTGTTGCTTGCAGCTGGGTTTTTGACTACCTGATAATGTGTATCGGGCTGAATTCTCCAGATTCCATCCAGTATCTCCAATCGAAGCTGTATATCCTCCTGCAAATGAAAATAATCCCGGTAAAATGTGATTGTATAATCCGCATTGTTCAAAGAAGGTAATAGGAATTCTTTAAACGCATCCTTTGTATATATGGACAATACCATACTCATGCATTCTTACCTCCTCTTCTCATTTCTCAAAGAATTTTCCAAAGACACCTCTTGCTGTCTTTTACCATTTTTCACTTGTTCTTTCAAACTGGCTTTTCTCTTCATAGACAGCTTCAGATTAACGATCGTCAATATTATAATCACAACTAACTCATAGATGATTATTGCATAATCGGATATTAACACTTTCCCTATATTCATTTTAATTATTCCTCCCTACAATAAAGATTCCTAATATTTTCTTTTGTACCTTATACCAGTGTGTTTACTATGGCTACATAATAAATTCCTCTTTAATGTATGAATTTTTTAAGATATTATATACCACGCAGGATGATATCTGGTTGGTTATGTATCTAAAGGTAGGTTTATTGACATGAATAGTATGATCGTTGATTACATTTCACTCCTTACTTTCTCCTATACCTTATCTGCCACTTAATCCCAAGTTCTTCTAATTTTTCACATCTCCATTTACTTATCTTGTTGAGACGGTAGCATTTCCTTTGATAAAGAAGCCATTCTCCAAGAGGCATTTGCTTATATATCAAATTTTTGGGGATATCAATATTTCCATATTCTAAATAATACTCTTTACAAAATTTATACCCATCCTCCCATTTTCTCCTCACCCCCAGCGTCCATACCATCCCGATCTGGTTTAACAGATAAATTTTTCTTGCATCAATTTTATAAACGCCCTTTTGGTGGTATGCAGACCGCTGTCTTTCGATCCACCGCCCAAGAAGAAATCCTTCTCGTGTTTTATAATTCACCGGTATTTTTAAATGATGCTCTAAGGAATAAAATTCTTTTGCTAACTCATACCACTCGTCCCAGAATAAACGTGTATATGTTTGTTTTTTAGTAGGTTCTAAAACGCTCATGATTTCCTCCTTTAGCATTGTTTGAAAGTTTATTCAAGATCAAGATATACGATCCTGTTTTTGAGAAAAATCAAACTGTTCCAATGGAATAAAATACTCATTAAGCGGTATTATTACGTCTATGGCATTCATAATACCAACTGCACTGCTTACATACGGCATCCACTCTTTTAATTTTGTATATAGATTTCTGATTTCAATAATTGAAATATCCTTTCCACTTAACATTCCTCTTAATATGGATAATATCTCTTCTTTATCCAAAGAATATAGATCTCTTCTTTTCTCAATCAGACTACAATCTGTCTCTTATACACATCTGACGCTGCCGACGAGCGATCTAGTGTAGATCTCGGTGGTCGCCGTATCATTAAAA
>OKVW01000958.1_pt1 | contig 13717 bp, 14 predicted proteins | sample 1606991 | NCBI WGS metagenome assembly OKVW01 (sample SAMN03281021, study PRJEB24777) | human gut metagenome | isolation source: fecal sample PR177 from 1 month old male Malay infant, vaginal delivered...
CTTCGGAAAGGTTAGAAAATACCAGTTCTGCGTTAAGCTGACGGAGTCCATGCAATTTTCCTACTCCAATCTTTCCGAACTCTACCTACATTCTACAAAGCGTCCTTCCTCAGCGAAACCCAAATATAACTATAAGGAGTTTAACATACACACAAATAGGTTTCAACTATTTAAATCAATCAAATATAAGTATTTGTTATATACATATACCGGACTTATACTATATTTAAGATGATTAAAACCACACCAATAAAATGTACTAAACAAAATCCATACACAAGCAGATTCACACATTAACAGGAGGAGAATAAAGATGGAAGTAAAAGAATTTTTAGAGTTTATGAACAGTGGCAAAACGATTATCGGCGGTACGAAGATACATGCATACATGCATATGCTATCTCAGGAAGCATTAAAGCTGACTGCAGAGTTAAACGGCTCTTATCATACCCCGGATGAAATCAGAGATATCATGGGACAATTAACCGGAAGACAGGTGGACGAATCTTTCAACCTGTTTCCGCCTTTCTACACCGATTGCGGCAAGAATCTAACATTTGGAAAACATGTATTTTTGAATTCCGGCTGTAAATTCCAGGATCAGGGAGGAATCTTCATTGGAGACGGTTCCCTGATCGGTCATAATGTAGTCCTTGCAACCTTGAATCACAGTCTGGACCCTGCACATAGAGGTGACTTAATTCCGGCTCCAATTTATATTGGTAAAAATGTCTGGATCGGATCCAATGCAACGGTTCTTGCTGGCGTTTCTATTGGTGATGGTGCCGTAATTGCAGCCGGAGCAGTTGTCACAAAAGATGTCCCCGGCAAAACAATTGCGGGCGGGGTACCTGCCAGAGTTATAAAAACAATTGTATGCGAAAAAGATACTGACGATTTTGCCACCGAGAATTCCTGATGCATTTTTCGGTTCAGTGCCTACTTAGTGTCCCATGGGAGACGCCACATCCTGAACCAGCATTAAGCCTGGAATTACTCCGGATTACGGTGCAGTAGTATGATGTAGTATTACTTTATTAAACACATGGAAATAAAACCCTCCGGATTGTGAAGAGAACTCACAATCCGGAGGGCTTTGCATTGTACAGTATATCAAACTGATAAATACAGTTAAGCAATCCTACACAATCCGTTTAGAAATTGTTTATCTTTTTGTTAGCGGTAATTTATCACCTTGGGTTACAGTATAAGAGCTTGGATTACAATTACTTTCTGAGACTTGTGCTTTTCATCAGTTTCAGTAAGAGGAAGAAAGGAATGACAAGATCATGAAAAAAAGAGTAATTATGTTATTTATAATGTCCTTAGTGCTGCAAAGCACTATTTCCGGATGCGGACTGAATGATGCTGCACCGGCAAATACGGAAGAAACAAAAGGGAATGAGGCTGGAAACTCAAAGAGTGATACAGGGCAAAATACCGAACGAAATGCAGGGCAAACATCTGATCAAAGCTCAGGTGAAATTTCAAATATAAACAAAATTTCTCCGGATGCCAGTATTACAAAACTGGAAGAAGACTTATCGGCTGTCCGCTATGAAGGAGATTACGGTTTTGACAGTTTTCTGGAACAGGGAGGTGCATCCTCTGACGAAGAAGTTGTGGAGTATGTCAGCAGCCGGCTGGCTTCTAACCTTCCTGAACTTCTCTTTGGCGGGAATCCTTTCGGATGCAGTACCTTATCTGTGAAAAGCACAGGGGACGGATATCTTTTTGGTAGAAATTTTGACTGGAATGCCTGTAATGCGCTGATTATCAGTTCTATGCCTGATGAGGGATATGCGTCCGTATCAACCGTTAACATGGACTTTATACAGGCAGGGGGACTGAATATTTCGATCCTGCCGGATGAAGTACAGGCAATTATTGGTTTGTATGCTCCCCTGGACGGTATGAACGAAGAAGGACTTGCGGTATCTGTGAACATGATTGAGGATACGGATACCATTGAACAAAATACCGATAAACCGGACCTTACAACGACAACTGCCATTCGACTGCTTCTGGACCAGGCAGCAAATGTTGAAGAAGCACTGGACCTGCTAAGCCGGTACGACCTGCATGCATCTATGGGGATGATGATACATCTGGCTATTGCAGATGCAGACGGAAACAGCGTTGCAGTGGAGTATGTAAACAATGAGATGGTGGTTACCGAAACTCCTGTCGTTACCAACTTCTATCTGGCTGAGGGCGAAAAATACGGCATTGGGACTGCTCAATCCCATACCAGATACGACCTGCTTCAGCAGACACTTACAAATAAGCAGACCATGACAGAAGCAGAGGTGAGGGATGCACTGGACAGCGTCAGCAAAGACAATTTTGGAGAGTTTGAATCAACAGAATGGAGTATCGTAATGAATCAAAATACCAAAGAAATGACTTATTACCACAGGGAAAAGTATGATCATGGGTATTCCATTACAGTGGAATAGAAAGGAGAAACAGATGAATTACGTTAAAACACTGTTTGGATTATACCGTTTAAAAAAGCAGGCAAAACTTAATCCAAAACAAATGCGTTCCCTGCAGGAAAAAAAACTGAGGCAGATGCTGCATTATGTCTGGGATCATTCCGTTTATTATAAAAGGACTTTTGAAGCTGCTGGCATTACAGAGGCACAGCTGGATGAACTTCCCCTTTCCTGCTTCCCAACGATTGACAAGAAAGTATTCCTGGAACACTTTGATGAATTGGTGATTCCGCCGGATTTGCGCCAGCGGGGGCTTCGTGAATTTGACGCCGCCGAATCTGCAAAAGAAAAATTATACAAAGGAAAATACCACGTAGTGCATTCTTCCGGAAGCACAGGCAGACCCGGATACTTTGTCTATGATGATCAGGCATGGAGCACGATGCTCCTTGGAATCATACGTGCGGCACTCTGGAATATGTCCATGCCTCAGATACTTTCTCTGCTGGCAAAGCGGCCCAGGATCGTCTATATTGCTGCCACAGACGGCCGTTACGGCGGAGCAATGGCTGTAGGAGATGGGATCGATGGAGTGGGCGCCAGCCAGATGTATCTGGATATCAAAACGCCCCTTAATGAGTGGATCCGGCAAATAAAAGAATTTAAACCAAATATCATTATTGGATACCCGTCTGCAATTAAGATTCTGGCAGAGCTTGTGGAAAATGGAAGTGCAGATGTGGATGTGGTGCGGGTGATTTCCTGTGGAGAACCCCTTGGAGCCAGCCTTAGAAAGTATCTGGAAGAGATATTCCAAACAGAAGTGGTCAACTTCTATGGTTCCAGTGAATCCCTTGCCCTTGGGGTAGAAATGAATCAGAAGGAAGGAATGCTGCTATTTGATGATCTGAATTATATTGAGGTGGAAAGCGGCGTGATGTATCTGACCTGTCTTTATAATTTTGCCCAGCCTTTGATCCGTTACCGCCTCTCTGACAGTCTGACACTCAAAACGCCAGAGGAGAACAGTCACTGCCCCTTTACCAGGGCTGTGGGTCTGCTGGGACGAAACGAAGATATTTTGTGGTTTGAAGATGGATGCGGGAAAAAAGAATTCCTGCACCCCCTTGCTATAGAAGGATTCTGCATCGAAGGTCTGAAGGATTACCAGTTTTGCCAAATAGGCAGAGATGCCTTTGAAATGAAAGCAGAAGTATCCGCCCATGCATCCAAAGATACTATATGCACGGAAATGTTAACACAGATGAAAAAAATCTTATCGGAAAAACATCTGGATTACGTACAGTTCTATGTCGTTTTTGTAGATGAGATCCTTCCGGATCCTGTGACAGGTAAAAAATCTCTGATTCTTCAGAAAGGAAATGCCATCGCTTGACTCAGGATTCAATGTGCTGATGTCCCCATTCACATATGGTATTTAAGATCGGCATCAGCGACAACCCTTTTTCTGTCAGAGAATATTCCACTTTAGGAGGAACCTGTGGATATTCATGTCTGGAGACTAAGCCGTCTGTCTCCAGTTCTTTAAGCTTGTTTGATAACATTTTGTGCGTCACTGTTTCCAGCGCTTTTTTTATCTCACTGTATCGCATGACTTCGCATTTCCACAGCCAGAAAAGTATATGCATTTTCCATTTCCCGTCTATCAGGGAAATCGCATAGGCAAAGGGTTTAATATCAATTTCTTCATTGGGTATTTTCATTCTGACTCTCCTTTTAGATAGTATCTATCAAAATAGTGCGTTCTTGTATATTAGATAGACTAATTGTATAATGGCGGCATAAAGATGTCAATTGGAGGTTTTAAATATGAAAGTACTGATGTTAAATGGAAGTTCAAATCCAAAAGGCTGTACTTATACAGCATTAACAGAGATTGGAAAAATACTGAACCAGGAAGGAATTGATTATGAAATTTTCCAAATTGGGGCAAAACCAATCAGAGATTGTATTGCCTGCAACAAATGCAGCGGAGAGGGATGCATTTTTGATGATGATACTGTAAATCAATTTTTGCGAAAAGCAAATGATGCAGATGGTTTCATCTTTGGGTCCCCGGTTTATTTTGCACATCCAAGCGGAAGACTGCTATCATTTTTGGACAGAGCTTTTTACAGTAATGGCAAAAATGAATTATATCAGTCTTTTCAGTTTAAACCTGGAGCAGCTATTGTATCAGCGCGAAGAGGAGGTACCACTGCTTCTTTAGATGCCATCAATAAATATTTTGGTATCGCACAGATGCCAACCGTTGGTTCTACCTACTGGAATATGGTACATGGACAGACGCCGGAGGACGTCAGGAAAGATGAAGAAGGGCTGCAGACGATGCGCAATGTTGGAAGAAATATGGCATGGATGTTAAAGTGTTTTGCATCTGGAAAACAAAACGGGATTGCTCTGCCCCAGACCGAAACAACTTATGCCACCAATTTTATCCAGGAGTAAAATCCTGAAATATGAATGAGTTCATAGCAAAGGATTCATATAAATAGATTCAGTAACAAAGGTTCATAGCAATGGATTCATAGCAATGGATTCATAGCAAAATATTCATAACAAAGGATTCATTTCAAAGGAGGTATATATGAAGCATATATTGGTAGTGGTTGGCGGCGGCAGGGCAAAGGGTAATACCATGCAGCTGGCAGATGCCTTTATACATGGTGCAGAAGAAGCAGGACATCAGGTGGAAAAAATATCGTTACTTCAATATGAGGTAAAAGGATGTCTGGGATGCAATGCATGCCGATATGGAAAACCATGTATACAAAAGGATCGTTTTCATGAACTGGTTCCTAAGATTAAGAAGGCAGATTGTATTATATTTGCATCACCCCTGTATTTTTGGACGATTTCATCAAAACTAAAAGCGTTTATTGAACGGTTTTATTGTTTAGCACAAGAAGATGAGAATCCGCCATTTGGAAGATATGAGAAATATCCGGTAAAAGACAGTGCATTATTAATGACATCTGCGGACGATTTTTTCTGGACATTTGAGCAGGCATCTTCCTATTACAAGTTTGCTGTCGTGAATTATATGGGCTTTCAAGATAAAGGCATGCTGCTTGCAGGAGGATGTGGCGATACAAATGGCAAACCAGGAATAGGGGAAACAAATCATTTAAGAAAAGCTTTTGAATTTGGTAAATTGATATATCAGGAAACTTAATATCTGACTATTAAAAACACGGTGATGATGCCGTGTTTTTATTTGCGTAAAATATCAGTACCGGCTTTTAATAAACCTGCTGCTATAAATTCAGTTTAGAAATATTCACGAATTAGTTTAGAAATTGTTTATTTATTTGTTAGCGCCATGTTATTTGCAGGGGTTACAGTATAGGCATATCAAAAAAAGGAGTACAAAATGAGAAACGCAATCTTACATGGAAAAAAGATTAGTAAAGTTTATGCCAATGGACAAGGAAAAAACACGGTACTGAATGAAATTGATGTGAACATTTACAAAGAGGATTTTACGATTATTATGGGGACTTCAGGATCGGGGAAATCTACGCTTTTGTATACTTTAAGCGGTATGGATCTTCCCACCAGCGGAGACGTGGAGTATAAAGGTAAGAACCTATGCAGTATTTCTGAAAAAGAAATGGCGAGGCTCAGAGCGAGAGAATTTGGTTTTGTATTTCAGCAGTCACATCTGGTTAGCAATCTGACTCTTTTAGAAAATGTGTTGGTGGCTGGATACGTAAGCCACACAGAAAAGAAATCTGAGATTCGGAAACGGGCAGAAACAATGTTGCAGGATATGGGGATTTGGGAAGCAAAGGACCGGCTGCCATCGGAGACTTCTGGCGGTGAAATGCAAAGGGCTGCCATCGCCAGGGCAGTCATCAGTTCACCTGATCTTATTTGGTGTGATGAACCCACAGGTGCATTGAATAAATCCAATACTGAGGATATCCTAAACCTTTTAAGTGATATAAATAAAAAAGGGCAAAGCATCCTGATGGTAACTCATGATCTGCGCGCTGCCATCCGTGGCAACCGCATTTTATATCTGGAGGACGGAAAAATCATAGATGAGCTGATTCTCACTCCTTACCGGGAAGCGGAAGAAAAGCAAAGAGAACGAAGGATCAGCAAATGGCTGTCTGAGTTACAATGGTAGGAGGCATAAAGATGGAAAATGGAATAATTGTAAAAGCAGGGATCAAAAAACACAAGGGAAGCCTCTTAGGAATCGCGGTACTTCTCTTTCTTGTATCCTTATCCATTTCTACTGTTTTCACCGTTTATTTAGGGGGAGGAGCTTACATCCGGCAGGAGATGCAGCGAGCGGGATTCGGCAGCCTTACTGCCTGGGTATCCGATGTACCGGACATGGAATCACTCACCAAAAGCATCGAAATGCAGAAGGGAATTCAATCTACAGCCGTACAGAATCTGATCTATTCGGAATATGAAGCAAACGGTGTGGATTCAGACAGCGAAGGACAGCTGATACCATGGTCAGCAGAAGATCAAACCTATCATTTCTTCCGTGATGACCTATCCGGTTACAGGGAAACACCTGCGGCAATAACAGCCGGAACCGTTTATGTTTCCCCCTCCCTGGTATCCGTCCTGAATCTGAAAATAGGAGATACCATCACATTTCCTGTGGCAAGAGGCGGGGAGAGAATAAACCTTACGGTTGCAGGATATTATGAGGATCCTTTTATGGGAAGTTCTATGATAGGCATGAAAGGATTCCTCATTTCAACAGCCGATTATGAATTCATCCTTCAGACAATTCAGGAGGCGGGTATGGACAGCCTGGCAAGAAACGGCGCCATGATCCACATTTTCACAAATAGTGAAAATAATTTCAGGGTAGCCGATAGCAGCCGTCTGCTCAATGAGAACACCTCAATATCTCAGTATGCGGAATTCGTACATAGTGCCGGGGCTATGGAAGCATTTATGGTAATTTTACAAAATGCGTTCTGCGGACTTCTGGCTGCTTTTGCCCTGGTTCTTTTGGGGGTATCGATGGTCGTTCTGGGACACAGCATTTCAGGGGTGATAGAACAGGAATACCCCAATCTGGGAATTTTAAAAGCAATTGGACTTACCGGAAACCGACTGATTTTTCTGCAGCTGGTGCCATATTTAATCTCTGTCGGAGCAGGTCTGCTGGCGGGGCTGGCAGCTGCATTCCCTGCAGCTGGATTGATAAGCAGGATGACCATCACAGCAACCGGTGTTCTGTTTCCGGCTGACTTACCGGCATTGCCCTGTGCGGCGGCTTTTACACTCATTCTATTTCTCCTTGCAGGCTTTACAGTTATGAAACTGAGAAGAATAATTACCGTTACTCCCATGAAGGCAATTCGATGTGAAGCAGCAGGAATGAAGTGGAAACCGGGTAAGCATTCTAGGATAAAAGCAAAACTGCTTCCTGCTCAGCTGGCAGTACGCCAGCTCTTGTCCGGAAAAAGGAGGTATCTAAGTGCCTGCCTGATTGCTGTATTGCTTGTATTTTCTGCTTCCCTTGCCGGAAGAATAAATGCATGGCTGGGTCCTCAGGGGAAAGGGATGATGGATGCCTTTAATCCGGCAGATCTGGATATTGGTGTACAGGCGCTGGGGGAATTAAGTGCCGGAGAAATAGAAAATATGGTACGGTCCCATACAGAAATCACCGACAGTTATCTGCTTGCCATGCCAAGCGTATCGGTAGATGGAACCAACTTTACGGCAAATGTGATAACCCAGCCGGAACGGTTCCATATCAGTCAGGGGAAGACCAGCGAAAAGGAGGATGAAATCGTTCTGACGGAAACAGCAGCTAAAGATTTGAATTTAACCATTGGCGGCAAGGTAACGGTAAGAGGTGATATAAGAAGCCGGGAATTTACCGTTGCGGGAATCTATCACTGCGCAAATGATATGGGTGCCAACATCGGTATGAGCCGGGAGGGATACCTTTCCATTGGAAAGGATGACCCACAGCTGTGGTGCCACCATTATTTCCTTGCGGATACATCTGCAAAAGCGGCGATAACGGAGGGACTGGAAACAGCTTATGGCGGCGATGTCCATGTCCATGAGAACTCCTGGCCCGGACTTTCCGGTATCATTACAGCCATGCACGGCCTTCTCACATTTATGTATGGAATGACTGCCATATTTGTCTTTATCGTAACCGTTTTGACCGGCAGCAAAATTCTTACTGCCGAGCAAAAAGATTTGGGAATCTACAAATCCCTCGGATATTCCACGAAAATGCTTCGCATAACATTTGCCCTGCGTTTTGGAATTGTGGCAGTTATAGGGGCAGTGGCAGGTACCATCCTTGCATCTACGCTCACAGATCCTCTGGTATCCCAAATGATGCGCCTTGCAGGTATCAGCAATTTCGCTTCCTTACCCACTGTCATGAGTATCCTGATACCAGGTTTGACAGTTATCCTATTTTTCCTCATATTTTCTTATCTGGCATCCCGCCGGATAAAGACAGGGGATATGACAGTATTAATAACAGAATAAAAATGTAATCGCAAATGCCTGGCAAAACCAGTAACGAGTTATAACATGCCAGGTTCCACCGAACAGAAAGGACAGATTATGAAAAACAAATCAATGAAAAAAATGTTCCAAACAGGAATGCTGGTAATGATATCCATGGCATTCCTTGGGGGGTGCGCACAGGAAGAAGAGCGCCCGGGCAGCATCACCGGACAGCTGTCAGCAGAGACTGAAATGAGTGCCAGCGCAGAAGCTCAAACAGATACCAGGCTAGAATCAAATTCAAGTGCTGGTGAAGAGGGACAGGCATCCTCAGGCGAGGCGGTAAGCAGCATTTCTGAACTGGAAGTACGGTTTGGGGATGAAGGAGAACCATTTCGGATGCAGCTGGAAGACAATGAAACTGCAAAGGCGATTGCCCGCTATGTGGGCACTTCGGACTGGCGTCTGCCAATCTATGAAAGAGATGATGATGCTGACTACAATGTGCTGCAGTATTACGATATCTCAAGCAGATATGACATTCCTTCCAACCCGGAAACTGTGACTTTAGAAAAAGCTGGCGAAGTATATTACTCAGATCCCAACCGTATAGTACTGTTTTACCAGGATGCAGAGATTAGTGGGGAATATACAAAAATAGGAACTTTTGACGCAACGGATGCATTTGTGGCTGCAGTAGAAGATAATCCGGTATTAGAGGGATGGGGCAACAAAATCGTACAAATAGCACAACCGTAGGGAATAAAGAGTCTGAATCAAAATGACCGAGAATACATCGCAGATACATCACTTAAATCAATCAAAAACAAAAAAGGAGCAATTAAAAAATGAAAGAAATCCGACAGGAATATTTAACAGGAGAACGCCCGCTTTTCAAAGGGGAACATTTAAAAATTTACGACACCATATTTACGGACGGAGAGTCACCGTTAAAAGAGAGTCATGATATCGAACTGTATGGAAGCATGTTTAAATGGAAATATCCCCTGTGGTACAGCAAGAATATCATAGCCGAGGATTGTACCTGGTTTGAAATGGGCCGTGCAGGAGTATGGTATACAGACAATATTACGGTGAAAAATGCAATTATTGAAGCGCCGAAGAATTTCCGCCGCTGTCATAACGTAAACCTTCAAAATGTGGATTTTCCAAATGCAGCAGAAACTTTGTGGCATTGTGACGGAATAACCATGGAACAGGTTACTGCCAGAGGAGACTACTTTGCTATGAACAGCCGGAATCTGAAACTTCAGGATTTTCAGCTGGTTGGAAATTATTCTTTTGACGGAGTGAAAAATATGGAGATCCGCCACGCCAGACTGCTGTCCAAAGATGCTTTCTGGAACTCCGAAAATGTGACGGTATATGATTCTTTCCTGTCAGGAGAATATCTGGGATGGAATGCAAAAAATCTGACCTTGATAAACTGTACCATTGAGAGCTTACAGGGCTTGTGTTATATTGAAAATCTTGTCATGAAAAACTGCAGGCTGTTAAATACCACACTAGCATTTGAATATTCCACTGTAGATGTGGAAATAGAAGGGAAAATAGACAGTGTTATGAATCCGGCAGGAGGCAGTATCCGTGCAGATTATATTGGCGAACTGATTATGGAAAAGGATAAAGTAAATCCAGAGAAGACGGTCATAACCTGCCGAACGGATCATATGGAAGATCAGATGGCAGTGTAGCAAAAGTTTATTCAAAATAAAAACTAGAGAACGAACAGGAGGCATTTTTCATGAAGAAAATAGCAGCCCTTTGCATAGGAGGAATGCTGCTGCTCTCGCTTTCCGCCTGCGGCAGCAATTTCAAACAAGAGCCTGCAAACACAGATTCAGATCCCATAGAGCAAACTACTTTTGCAGCTGAGACTCCCGGAACAGAAGAAACTGATTCTGAAGCAGATAGCAGCCTTATTCATGAGTTCCACATAAGGGTAGCGGGAAGCGACGGACAAAATATTGTCTTTCAGCTAAATGACAGTCCGGCTGCAAATGCACTGTATGAACAGCTTCCCCTATCCGTTCAGGTAGAAAATTACAGTAATAATGAAAAAATCTTCTATCCGCCCAATAATCTGAACACCGATGATACCCCGCTTGCTGAGGGGCCGCCCGGAACGCTTGCATACTATGCACCCTGGGGGAATGTGGTACTTTTTTACGGAGAATGCGGCGGTGCAGGAGGTCTGTATGAACTTGGTGAGGCAGTGTCTGGTGCTGAGCAGATTGAGACCTTGTCGGGAGAAATACAGATAGATAAAATAAGCGGTGAATAAGTTAAAATAGCTTGTCTAATGGATTAACAAGACAGGGAAGGAGAGGAACAGATGGGCAGTTTTATTTTAAAGGGGATTCTGATTGGTCTTCTCTTTGGTATGCCGGCAGGAGCGGTGGGGGCAATGACAGCACAAAGAACTTTAAATTATGGTATGAAAGCAGGATTGTTAACAGGTCTTGGTTCCTCTGTTGCAGACTGTCTTTACGCCTGTGTCGGTGTCTTTGGATTGACCTTGGTATCCGACTTTTTGCTCCTGCATCAAAGCATGATCAATCTTGCCGGAGGCTGCCTGATCCTGGGAATGGGGTTTCGCATGATGCTGGCAAAAAGGAGCAGTTCACCATATATACCTGGCTCTGCCGGAGCTATCCGAATGTTTGCCTCCTCGTTTGCAGTTGGCATTATGAATCCGGCAGCCATTCTTACTTTTTTGTTTGCCTTTTCCCTGCTTGGCATACATGGGAAGAGTAGTCCGGCAGAAGGGATGGGACTGGTAACGGGTGTATTTGGGGGAACGTATATCTGGTGGGGAACACTCTCCGGTGCAGTCACCATACTAAAGAAAAAGGCCAGACATAATCACTTGCAAAATATGAACCGATTATTTGGCATCATTCTTATTTTATTTGGTTCATTTGTGATGGTCCGAAATATCTGAACAGCGATAGCAAGAGAGGGGAAGCCTGCCCACAGACTCACAAAAACAAGAAACATGCAGGCAGGAGATACAGCATAATAGGAGGAATGAAAACGATGGAATTTCAGTTTGATAACAGAATTGAACGAAGAAATACAGGATCTATGAAATGGAATGTGTCGGAAAAGGAACTGCCCATGTGGGTAGCCGACATGGATTTCCAAACAGCTCCGGAGATTACAAAATGCCTGACCGACCGGGTCGCACAGGGGGTATTTGGATATACAGTAATAACCGATGAATGGTATGATGCGTATCAGTCATGGTGGATGCATTGGCACCATTTTGACATCAGGAAAGAGTGGATGCTTTTTTGTACAGGCGTGGTGCCTGCTATTTCCAGCATAGTCCGGAAAGTCACTGCGGTGGGGGACAATGTCGTAGTAATGACACCGGTGTATCATATATTTTTTAATTCTATATTAAACAATGGTAGAACTGTGCTGGAGAACCGGCTGCTGTACGATGACGGGGAATATCAGATTGATTTTGCCGATTTGGAGGAGAAGCTTGCCAGTCCCCGGACAACTCTGTTAATTCTGTGCAATCCCCAAAATCCCATAGGGCGGATCTGGAGCAGGGAAGAATTGAAAAAAACAGGTGATTTGTGCAATAAATATCAGGTACATGTTCTTTCGGATGAAATACACTGCGACCTTACAGAGCCAGGTGCGTCTTATATCCCTTTTGCCTCAGTATCCGAAAACTGCCAAAACATCAGTATCACATGTGTGGCACCTACAAAATCATTCAACCTGGCTGGAATCCAGACTGCTGCCGTAATTGTCCCAGATGATAATCTGCGGGATAAAGTCAGCCGGGGACTGGGTACCGATGAATTGGCGGAACCAAATGTACTTGCGGCTATCGCCCCAGTTGCTGCATTTTCCAAGGGAAAAGCATGGCTGGATGCCTTAAGAACATATCTGTGGGAAAACAGAAAGTTTGCTGAAGATTATATCCAAACAGAAATATCCGATATAGCGGCTGTCTCGTCGAAAGCCTCTTATCTGCTGTGGATTGACTGCAGAAACATAATTGGAAATTCATCTGAACTGTGTCGTTTCATCCGTAAACACAGCGGTCTTTGCCTCTCAGATGGAAATGAATTCCGAAATGGCAAGGGATTTCTGCGCATGAATATTGCTTGTCCGCGTGAATTACTAAAGGATGGGCTGAAGCGACTGAAAGCCGGCATAGCTGCATATGAGTCATGGGTTTGTAGTCAGTGCTGATTGGCTTCCCATTCAGAAAAATGGTTTTTTATTATTGTTTTGTTCCTTCTTCCGGGGTAACCGCATAATTTATTAAAGGATAAAAGTCGATTGGCATGTAACCAGTAGTTCATCCTGCCAGTGTTTATTTGTAAAATCCGAGAATTATCCTCGGTATATAAGCTTAAACTCGCTCTTGACTAATTGACTATTTAAATCCAATTTGTAATTTATACTACATCGGTTTAAATTCAAGATATTCTAAATAAATATGTTTATAGGAGGAATGAAATAATGTCAAATGATTTTGAAGATTATTATGATTGTAATGAAAATTGTGACTGTGAGCAAGATAAAGATAATTTTATAGAATGTGGCACAAGAAAAATAAGATTGTCCTGTACACCTCACTGCTGCTGCGATTCCACTGGAGTGGCAGGAGCAACTGGTGCTACCGGGGCGGATGGACCTACGGGGCCTACCGGCTCTACGGGAGCCACCGGACCCACTCCACCTTGTATTTATGCCAAACCTAACAAACCCCTTTGTTTATAGGCAAATGCAAAACTACATAGAAAGAA
>OKVW01000962.1_pt1 | contig 13673 bp, 12 predicted proteins | sample 1606991 | NCBI WGS metagenome assembly OKVW01 (sample SAMN03281021, study PRJEB24777) | human gut metagenome | isolation source: fecal sample PR177 from 1 month old male Malay infant, vaginal delivered...
TAGCCGTTGCCCTCTTTGCGCCAGTCCGGGTCGAGAAACAGCGTGCACAGCTCGCTGCTGCCGGTGTGATCGTTACTGAGAAACAGCGTCGGTAGCGCGTTGTACACGTTCAGCTCTTTGGAAGCATGAACCAGCGTTCCCACCCGATAGTTGTACCAGGGATCGTTTAGTCCCACCGCGACTTCAATCGCGCAGATCCCCGCCACAGTGCCGGTTTCCACCTCTTCCAGCACAAAGACATAGCCTTGCTCACTTTTGGGCAATTCGCCCTGCCAGGTTTTCAGTGAACGATCGATGCGCGCCGCAAGCGTTGCTTCATTGGCGGGCAGCGAGGTCAGTCCACCGCCGGTTTTACTCGCCAGTTGCATCAGCGCGCTGACATCGCCGCGCTCAATGGGACGGATCACCATCATGATGAACCTCCCGCTTTAATCTGTTCGCAGGCAGCCGCAAAACGGTCAAGACCAGTCGCCACCTCTTCCCCGGTGACGTTCAGCGCCGGGGCAAAGCGCACCACGTTCGCCCCGGCAATCAGTACCATCACGCCCGCTTTTGCCGCTTCCTGTGAAATCAGTTTGGCTTTCCCGGCGAACGCATCATTGAGAACACAGCCAATCAGCAGCCCGAGCCCGCGAATTTCGCTAAACAGTCCGGTGTGATGATTAATGGCGTTCAGACGCTCCACAAACCACTCGTGGCGCTGTTTCACACCGTTAAGCATCGCGGGCGTATTGACGATATCGAGGACTTTTCCGGCAACGGCGGTCGCCAGCGGGTTTCCCCCGTACGTGGTGCCGTGCGTGCCGACGGTCATCACGCTGGCGCATTTTTCGCTCGCCAGCAACGCGCCGATGGGAAACCCACCGCCCAGCGCTTTTGCCGTGGTCAACAGATCCGGCGTCACGCCGTAGTGCATATAGGCATACAGTTCCCCGGTGCGGCCTACGCCGGTCTGCACTTCATCAAAAATCAGCAGCGCATTGTGGCGATCGCACAACTCGCGCAACCCTTGCAGGAAGGCTTTCGTCGCGGGTACAACGCCGCCTTCCCCTTGCATTGGCTCTACGATGACGGCGCAGGTCGTATCGTCAATCAGCGTGCTGGCGGAATTGATATCGTTATAGACGCCGTGGCGGATCGCCGGCGGTAACGGGGCGAAATCCTGGGAATAGGCAGGCTGGCCGCCGGCACTGACGGTAAACAACGTGCGACCGTGGAAAGCATTTTTAAATGCCACGATGCCACTCTTATTGCTGCCGTGGTGGTCGTGCGCATATTTTCGCGCCAGCTTCAGCGCCGCTTCGTTGGCTTCCGCTCCCGAATTACAGAAGAAAACGCGATCGGCGAAAGTGGCGTCGATCAACTTCTTCGCCAGTATCAGCGCGGGTTCATTGGTGTAGCCGTTGCCGGTATGCCAGAATTTACTCGCTTGCACATTCAGCACGTCACGCAGTTCCGGATGCGCATGCCCCAGCGCATTGACCGCAATCCCTCCGGCGAAGTCGATATACTCTTTACCCTGCTGATCCCACAAGCGTGAACCTTCACCACGCACCGGAATAAACGGCGCAGGCGCATAAACGGGCATCATCCATTCATCAAAGTTTTCACGCGTAATTGACTGAGACATAGCGACCTCAACGGTAAATATAAAGTTATTTATATGTTAATAAATAGTAGTGTTTGCGCTGTAAATGTAGATTGCAGAGTTCGTGCCAGCCAGAGGAAAAAATGCATAAACGAGTCGCGATAACGCAAAATCAATGTGTTACAACCTGCCGGTATTCACTATTAGTGCATATAAAGTGAATATGTTTGCATGAAAGGGGATTAAATAGAGGAAAAATCGAAATGTTATGCACAGGCCAAATATAATTCTGGAAATGTGATCGTATACAAAATTTACCTGAAATGCGTGCCCCATTCTGACGCAATCTGCCCTGAAACAGGGCAATCGTTGCGCCATTGTTAATACCATTCACATTCATTGCCGCAATCTCAGCAGAATGGGCAGTCAGCCCGGTGAAATTCTGCTACCATCCATGCACTATTCACCCAGCTAAGTGGCAGCGACTATGAAATTTGTCTCTTTTAATATCAACGGCCTGCGCGCCAGACCTCATCAACTGGAAGCCATCGTCGAGAAACACCAACCGGATGTCATTGGCCTGCAGGAGACAAAAGTTCACGATGACATGTTCCCGCTCGAAGATGTCGCGAAGCTCGGCTATAACGTGTTCTACCACGGCCAGAAAGGTCATTATGGGGTGGCGCTGCTGACCAAAGAGACGCCCATCGCGGTGCGTCGAGGCTTTCCGAACGATGGCGAAGAGGCGCAACGGCGCATCATCATGGCGGAGATCCCGTCTCCGCTGGGTAATCTGACGGTGATCAATGGTTATTTCCCACAGGGCGAAAGCCGCGACCACCCGATCAAATTCCCCGCGAAGGAACTGTTTTATCAGAACTTACAGCAGTATCTGGACAGTGAGCTGAAACGCGATAATCCGGTACTGATCATGGGCGATATGAATATCAGCCCCTCCGATCGGGATATCGGCATCGGTGAAGAGAACCGCAAGCGCTGGTTACGAACCGGCAAATGCTCCTTCCTGCCGGAAGAGCGTGAATGGATGGACCGGCTACTGAACTGGGGGCTGGTTGATACTTTCCGCCATGCGCACCCGGAAACGGTCGATCGATTCTCCTGGTTTGATTACCGTTCCAAAGGGTTTGACGATAACCGTGGCCTGCGTATTGATCTGCTGCTCGCCAGCAACCCGCTGGCGGAACGCTGCGTTGAAACCGGTATTGATTATGACATTCGCAGTATGGAAAAACCGTCCGATCACGCGCCGGTATGGGCGAAATTCTCGGTCTGATCATCCTCAGTGAACACCAGAAAACTGCTGTTCTCAGGGCTGCTGATAATCTGCGTCGCCGGGGTGCTATGGACACTGCCCCCCGGCCTGCTCACCCTGGACACGCTTAAACGTTATCATCTACTGCTGGCGGACTGGCATCGACAGTTCCCGTTGCTTAGCGCTGGCCTCTATTTTTTAATCTACACCGCAGTGGCGTCACTCTCTGTTCCTGGCGCGGCGCTACTGACCCTGCTCGGCGGCGCGCTGTTTGGTCTGTGGCAAGGCACACTGCTGGTCTCTTTTGCCTCGACGCTCGGCGCGACGCTCGCCATGCTTACCAGCCGTTACCTGCTGCGTGACTGGGTATCAGACCGCTTTGCTCGCCAGATGGCAACGGTGAACCAGGGTATGGCGCGGGACGGCGTCTTTTATCTCTTTGCGCTACGCCTGATGCCGTTGTTCCCGTTCGTTGTGGTGAATTTGCTGGCGGGGTTGACCAGCGTTAGCGTACGCCGCTACTGGTGGGTCAGCCAGGTGGGAATGCTACCCGCCACGGTGGTGTATCTGAATGCCGGTCAGCAGTTGAGCCAGTTGACATCTGTGCGCGACATTCTTTCTCCCGCTATGCTGGCCGCTTTTGCCCTCTTAGGGCTGTTACCACTGGCCTCGCGTTGGCTGGTAACCCGTTTTTTTCAGGAGTAATTATGCGTTGGGGAATACTACTGGCAGGCCTGCTGTTGACAGGTCCATTGCACGCCAAGGAAAACTGGCAACAGGTTAAAGATGACGCAAAAGGTCAGACCGTCTGGTTTAACGCCTGGGGCGGAGATCCGGCGGTTAACCAGTATCTTGACTGGGTGAGCGGCGAGATGAAAACCCACTACGCCATCAATCTTAAGATCGTGCGTCTTGCCGATGCCGCTGACGCCGTTAAACGTATTCAGACAGAAGCCGCAGCCGGGCGTAAAACCGGCGGTTCCGTCGATTTGCTGTGGGTCAACGGCGAAAACTTCCGCACCTTAAAAGAAGCGGAATTACTGCGCACCCACTGGGCAGAAACGCTACCCAACTGGCGCTATGTGGATACGCAAAAACCGGTGCGCGAGGACTTCTCAATTCCGACTGACGGAGCCGAATCGCCGTGGGGCGGCGCGCAGCTGACGTTTATCGCCGATCGCAACGTCACGCCGCAGCCGCCCCAAAGTCCACAGGCGCTGATGGCATTTGCGCGCGCGCATCCCGGTACTGTGAGTTACCCACGCCCGCCCGACTTTACCGGCACCGCGTTTCTTGAGCAGTTGTTAATTTCACTCACTCAGGATCCGAAAGCCCTTACCGTCGCACCGGACGCTGCAACGTTTGCTGATGTCACTGCACCGCTGTGGCGCTACCTTGATGATTTACACCCGTTGCTGTGGCGTAAAGGGAAAGATTTCCCACCGTCGCCAGCGCGGATGGATACTCTGTTGCAAAGCGGAACATTACGCCTCTCGCTGACCTTCAACCCCGCTCACGCCCAACAAAAAATCGCCAGCGGCGAGTTGCCGAAAAACAGCTACAGCTTTGGATTTACCGACGGGATGATTGGCAACGTCCACTTCGTCGCTATTCCGGCGAACGCTCGCGCCAGCGCGGGCGCGAAGGTGGTAGCCAATTTCTTGCTCTCTCCAGAGGCACAACTGCGTAAAGCCGACCCGAAATACTGGGGCGATCCGTCGGTGCTGGATGCGAATAAACTACCGGCCGCGCAGAAAGCGGCACTGGAATCGCGGATGCCAACGGGATTACCCGATGTCCTGCCGGAACCGCACGCCGCCTGGGTTAACGCGCTGGAAGACGAATGGCTACGCCGCTACGGTTCACATTAATTTTTCTGGCGTGGCTGTGCATGGCAATTGTCTACGCGCCATTACTGCCTGCCAGTGCTGAACTGATTGCCCCCTCGCTGTCGCTTACCCGATGGCAGGCGCTTTTTGCTGACCCGCAGTTGCCGCAGGCGCTTCTGGCGACGGTTGTTTCCGTTGGCATCGCCACCGCTGGCGCGCTGTTTATCGCGCTGTCCATCGTGGTGGCGCTCTGGCCGGGTAGCCGCTGGCAACGGCTGAGTTCCCGTCTGCCGTGGCTTCTGGCCATTCCCCATGTCGCGTTTGCCAGCGCCGCGCTGCTGCTTTTTGCCGAGGGCGGTGTCTTCTGGCGCGCACTGCCCTCTTTTTCGCCGCCGTTTGATCGCTTTGGCATTGGCTTAGGCACAGTGCTGGCCGTGAAAGAGAGCGCTTTCGTGCTGTGGATCATGTCGATTCTGTTGAGTGAAAAACGGCTCGCTCAGCAGGTAGTGGTGCTGGATTCATTGGGTTACAGCCGCCGACAGGCGCTTTGCTGGGTGATATTGCCCGCTATCGGACCAGGGCTTGGCGCCGTGATGCTGGCGGTTGTCGCGTGGACGGTGTCGGTGGTTGACGTCGCCATCATTCTTGGCCCCGGCAATCCGCCGACGCTGGCTGTCCTCGCCTGGCAATGGCTCAGCCAGGGTGACAGCGACCAGCAGAGTAAAGGTGCGCTCGCCAGTCTGCTGTTGCTGGGATTGCTGGCGCTTTTCGCGCTCCTCGGTTATCTCTTCTGGCGTGGCTGGCGACGGACCCTGCCTGATACTCGCGGCATACGTCTGCGCCACCTTCCCCCGGTCACAGGCAACACGTTTTCTCTCTTTTTACCCTTGACCGGGATACTGTGTACGGTTTTGCTGGCGCTGCTCGCCCGCCATGCTGCACTCAATATTGAAGCGTTAAGCAACAGCGTAGTGACCGGGCTTATTGCCAGCCTCCTCAGCCTGTTTATGCTGCTGTTATGGCTGGAATGGGGTCCCCAGCGCGGACATCGCTGGGTCTGGCTGCCGATTCTGCTTCCCGCGCTGCCGCTGGTTATCGGGCAATATACGCTGGCGTTGCGCCTTGATCAGGATGGGCAGTTTGCCACGCTTATCTGGGGACATCTGCTGTGGGTGGCGCCCTGGATGTTGTTCGTTCTGAAACCGGCGTGGCTGCGGATTGATCCCCGCCAGATACTGATTGCGCAGACGCTGGGCTGGTCACCGCTGAAAATCTTTTGCTATGTTAAATGCCCCCAGATGTTGCGCCCCGCGCTGGTGGCTCTGGCGGTAGGCTTTTCCGTCAGCATCGCGCAGTATATGCCGACGCTGTGGTTGGGCGCAGGCCGTTTCCCGACGCTGACGACGGAAGCGGTCGCACTCAGTAGCGGCGGCAGCACCGGCATGCTGGCAGCACAGGCCCTGTGGCAATTAATCCTGCCGCTGGTGGTGTTTATGTTATGCGCCGGGCTGTCATCATGGGTCGGTCGCGTCCGACAAGGATTACGTTAATGCTCAGAGTTCGTCACCTTTCTCTGTCTTTACATCATACGCCGCTGTCAGGCCCACTCACCTTTGAGGTAGCAAAAGGTGACATTGTCACATTAATGGGACCTTCCGGCTGCGGCAAATCTTCCCTGCTGGCCTGGATGGTGGGCGCGTTGACCTCGCCTTTACAGGCTCGCGGCGAATTGTGGCTCAATGAAAAGCGCCTAGACGGGCTCCCGACAGCAGCTCGACACCTGGGGATTTTATTTCAGGATGCCCTGTTGTTTGATCACTTTAGCGTCGGGCAAAACCTGATGCTGGCGCTCCCCGCGCATCTGAAAGGTTCCGCGCGGCAGGATGCCGTTCAGCACGCACTGGAACGCGCGGGAATGGCGGGTTTTGCCTCGCGCGATCCGGCGACGCTCTCCGGCGGGCAGCGTGCGCGGGTGGCGCTGCTTCGCGCGTTGCTGGCGCAACCGGAAGCATTGCTGCTGGATGAACCGTTCAGCCGCCTGGACGCTGACAGACGCGCAGACTTTCGCCAGTGGGTGTTTAACGAAGCGCGTCGGCTGGATATTCCTGTCGTTCAGGTCACCCATGACGCGCAGGATATTCCGCCAGGTGGTCAGGTGTTGCAGTTAGGCTCCGGCGGTGAAAACGCGAACATCCTGCGTTAACGCAAGGAATTTCAGGGACCGGAGGCACAAAATGACGCCCTCTTATCTCAACGTCGGGCAATTCGATGAAACGTGTTTCTCAAATGACCGCGCTGGCTCTGGCTTTAGGGCTCGCTTGCGCTTCTTCCTGGGCCGCTGATATGGCGCAGACGCTTAACTACACTGAACTGGCGCAAAAACAGGGAACGGCCATCGATACCCGTCCCAGCGCGTTCTATAATGGCTGGCCGCAGTCGTTAAATGGCCCTTCCGGACATGAACCTTCCGCTCTGAATCTCTCCGCCCGCTGGCTCGATACGATGAGCGATGCGCAGCTCAATGCCTGGATCCAACAACATCACCTGAACGCGAACGCCCCTGTTGCCCTCTACGGCAACGACCGCGATATCCAGGCGGTGAAAAGCCGTCTGCAAAAAGCGGGGCTTGAGCAGATTACGACGCTGCGCGATGCGTTACAGGATCCGGCCCGTCTGCAACGCCTGCCGCATTTCGAACAGTTGGTTTATCCGCAGTGGCTGCACGATCTGCAACAAGGTAAAGAGGTCACCGCAAAACCGGCGGGTGACTGGAAAGTCATTGAAGCCGCCTGGGGAGCGCCTAAGTTTTATCTGCTCAGCCATATTCCAGGGGCTGGCTACATTGACACTAACGAAGTGGAAAGCGAACCGCTGTGGAACAAAGTCTCTGATGACGCGCTGAAAGCGATGCTGGCGAAACACGGTATTCGCCACGATACGACGGTGATCCTTTATGGCCGCGATGTTTACGCCGCGGCGCGCGTCGCGCAAATCATGCTCTATGCCGGTGTGAAGGATGTGCGCCTGCTGGATGGCGGCTGGCAGACCTGGTCTGATGCCGGGCTGCCCGTGGAGCGCGGTACACCCGCGACGGTGAAACCTGAACCGGATTTTGGCGTTACTATTCCGGCACAGCCACAACTGATGCTCAATATGGAGCAGGCGCGCGGTCTGTTGCATCGCCAGGATGCGTCTCTGGTCAGCATTCGCTCGTGGCCGGAGTTTATCGGCACCACCAGCGGATACAGCTACATCAAGCCAAAAGGTGAAATTGCCGGCGCGCGCTGGGGTCATGCGGGTAGCGACTCAACCCATATGGAAGATTTCCATAATCCCGACGGCACCATGCGCAGCGCGGATGATATCGCCGGAATGTGGAAGCAATGGAATATTCTGCCGGATCAGCAGGTCGCCTTCTATTGCGGCACCGGCTGGCGCGCCTCAGAGACGTTTATGTATGCCAGGGCGATGGGCTGGAAAAACGTCTCCGTCTATGATGGCGGCTGGTATGAATGGAGCAGCGATGCGAAAAACCCGGTAGCAACCGGGGAACGCGGGCCTGACAGCAGCAAATAATTTCACCCGTTCTGACGCTGAAGTCCTTTCAGCGTCAGATACCCGCTCCAGATGCGCGTCAGCGTCGTCATCCAGCACAGTGCGCCAAACACCCACGCCAGCACGACAAAGTACGCAGGGAAAAGACAACTGAGCACAAAGAGTAAGATTGTTTCCGTTCCCTCAGTCAGTCCGCCCAGATAATAGAACGACTTATGCGCATAGCCGGGATTATCGATGTTGTGCTTTGCCGCCAGCGCAGCAAACGCCAGGAAACTGCTGCCAGTGCCGATAAACGCGAACAGCAGCCAGCTCCCCGCCAGCGCGTTATGTTCAGGGCTGGAGAGAATAAAACCGAATGGCACCAGCGCATAAAATAAAAAGTCGAGCGAAATATCGAGAAAACCGCCCGCATCACTGAGCCCTCTGCGTCGCGCCAGCGCGCCGTCGAGCCCATCCAGTATCCGGTTAAGTACAATGACTGCCAGCGCCGCCAGATACCAGCCCAGCGCCAGAAATGGCAGCGCCAGCACGCCGATGGCAAACCCCAACAGCGTCAGGCCATCCGGCGAAATACCCGGTCTGTCGAGCAGATCCGCGCAGCGATGCAAAAGCGGTTTAATACGCGGATGCAGATGACGGTCAAGCACGCGGCGCTCCTTTGAGGCTGTCACACAATCCCTGCGAGGGGATATCCAGCGCGGCATTAAATCGTGCCGAGAGATTCTGAAAAGCCAGCAACGCGGTCATTTCGCTGATCGACTCATCGCTGAAATAGTGCTTCATCTGCGCTTTCAACGCGTCATCCACCTGCGGTGGCGTGGCGGTTACCGCATCCGCATAGGCCAATGCCACGCGCTCTTCCTCCGAGAATAGCGACGATGTCTGCCAGTCCGCCACCGCCAGCACTTTTTCCAGCGCCCCGCAGCGCTGCGCCAGACGCAGACTGTTGGCGTCCACACAGAAAGCACAATGACAAACCTGCGAAACGCGCGTCATCAGCAGAGCGCGCATCACCGGCGTCAGGCGTGCGCGTTTGCGTTCAAGAAAGCCCACGAAAAGCGCCACCAGCCAGAACAAAAACGGCATCCGCCCCCACCAGCGCGTCGGGTGTAACACCGCGCCGTAGTGTTTTTTCTGCGTCATCACAAGAGGTTTAAGGCTGGAAGGCAGGCGGGTCAGCGGGGTGACCCACGATTGCGGATTGTTCAAGGGAAACTCCAGGGACTTCAGGTCATTCAAAGATAACGATAGTATGTCACTTTCCGTTGTTGAACATTGATGAATATGATGAAAACCCTCGACGTTGTTGCCGCGATCATTGAACGTGACGGCAAAATATTACTTGCCCAGCGCCCACCGCAGGCAGACCAGCCTGGCCTGTGGGAATTTGCCGGCGGAAAGGTGGAACCCGGCGAAACACAACCCCAGGCGCTGATTCGTGAATTGCGGGAAGAACTGGGCATTGAGGCGACGGCCGGGCGTTATATTGCCAGCCATCAGCGCGAGGTTTCCGGACGGCTGATTCATCTGCATGCCTGGCATGTTCCGGCCTTTGACGGAGAGATGATGGCACACGAGCACCAGCGCCTGGTGTGGTGTGAGCCGAAATCAGCGCGGGACTACCCGCTCGCCCCCGCCGATATTCCTTTGCTGGACGCCTTTATGCTTTTACGCGTCGCCAGACCAGCGGATTCGTGCTGATGGCCTTCTCATCGCGCTGACACTGTAATAAAACGCCATCCGCTTTAATCACCGCCCCTTCAGAATAATTCTGGTCCTGATAAATGCAGCACTGATTGCAGGGCTGCGCGCGCTGGCCTCCGGAACTGAACACCTCCGGCGGCACGTTCACCTGCATCTCAGGACGATAGTTTTGATTCGCCAGGGTGGAAAAAGAGAGTGTCATCAGCGCTGCCGCCATCGCGATATAACGCATAGAATTTCCTTACGATTCTGAGTCTGTTCTCAGTATAACGGTCACCTGAGAGGGAAACTTTAATCTCTTTTGTCATCGCTTTTCGTTATGACCGCCGCCGGGTTATTAATTTGCTTAGCCGCGTGATTTTTTTCTTGCTTCCCGTCACATTCCTGATGGTATAGTCAAAAACTGCAAACACATATTCACAAAAAACACAATTACAACCACATTTAAATATAAGAGGTTTTTATATCTATGGATCAGACAAGCTCTCTGGAAGCCTTCCTCAACCATGTGCAAAAGCGCGACCCGAATCAAACCGAGTTCGCGCAAGCCGTCCGTGAAGTCATGACCACCCTGTGGCCGTTCCTTGAACAAAATCCGCGCTATCGTGAAATGTCATTACTGGAACGTCTGGTTGAGCCAGAGCGCGTGATTCAGTTCCGCGTCGTGTGGCTGGACGATCGTAATCAGGTGCAGGTCAACCGCGCATGGCGCGTGCAGTTCAACTCGGCGATTGGTCCGTATAAAGGCGGAATGCGTTTCCACCCCTCCGTTAACCTGTCTATTCTGAAATTCCTCGGCTTCGAACAAACCTTCAAAAATGCGCTAACTACCCTGCCGATGGGCGGTGGTAAAGGCGGAAGTGATTTCGATCCGAAAGGTAAAAGCGAAGGCGAAGTGATGCGTTTCTGCCAGGCGCTGATGACTGAGCTTTATCGTCATCTGGGGCCGGATACGGATGTACCTGCGGGCGATATCGGCGTGGGTGGCCGGGAAGTAGGCTTTATGGCCGGGATGATGCGTAAGCTCTCCAACAACAGCGGTTGCGTGTTTACCGGTAAAGGGCTCTCCTTTGGCGGCAGTCTGATCCGCCCGGAAGCCACCGGTTACGGTCTGGTGTATTTTACCGAAGCGATGCTTAAACGTCATGGTCTCGGCTTTGAAGGGATGCGCGTGGCGATTTCCGGCTCCGGCAACGTGGCGCAGTTCGCCATTGAAAAAGCGATGGAATTTGGCGCCCGCGTGGTCACCGCTTCTGACTCCAGCGGTACGGTAGTGGACGAAAGTGGTTTTAACCGTGAAAAACTGGCGCGCCTGTGTGAAATCAAAGCCAGCCGCGACGGTCGCGTGGCAGATTACGCCCGTGAGTTTGGTCTGACGTATCTCGAAGGCAAACAGCCGTGGTCAGTGCCGGTGGATATCGCACTGCCGTGCGCCACACAAAACGAACTCGATGTCGATGCCGCCCGCCAGCTTATCGCCAATGGCGTAAAAGCGGTGGCGGAAGGCGCAAACATGCCGACCACCATTGAAGCCACGGATCTGTTCCAGGAAGCGGGTGTGCTGTTTGCCCCGGGTAAAGCGGCGAATGCCGGCGGCGTTGCCACTTCCGGTCTGGAAATGGCGCAGAACGCTGCACGCCTGAGCTGGAAAGCGGAAAAAGTGGATGCCCGTCTGCACCACATCATGCTGGACATTCACCACGCCTGCGTGGAGTACGGCGGCGAAAGCAAACAGACCAACTACGTGCGCGGTGCAAACATCGCGGGCTTTGTAAAAGTCGCCGACGCGATGTTTGGTCAGGGCGTGATTTAATTCCCCGCCCGCAAAAGCAAATTACAGGCCCGCCTCTGCTGATGGCGGGCTTTTTTTCGCCGCGCGTTTGCGGGGAGCACTCTTTTTCTTATCGCCCTCGCCGGGCGCCACAATGCCACGAAAACGGCGTACTGGCGTACTGCGGGCCTGATCGATCAGTTGATAGAGCGTTCCCACCAGCGGTTGCATAAAGTCCTGGTAGCGGCACTGCTTCTCGCTGATTTGCGTCAGAATCGACTCCCAGTGCGCGGTCATATCCGGTCGGGTTGCCATTTCCGGCAGCGAATGGAACAGCGCTTTTCCGGCGTCGGTGGAATGGATATAGCGCCCTTTCTTGGTCAAAAAACCGCGCTTGAACAGCAGTTCGATGATGCCGGCACGCGTCGCCTCGGTGCCTAAACCATCGGTTGCCCGGAGGATCTTTTTCAGATCTTTATCCTGCACAAAGCGCGCGATCCCGGTCATCGCCGAAAGCAGTGTTGCATCGGTAAAATGGCGCGGCGGCTGGGTTTGCCGCTCTACCACTTCGCCTTTTTCGCACAACAATTCATCGCCTTTCGCCACCACAGGCAGCGGCGTGCCGTCGTTCTCTTCATCGCGCTCTTTGCTGCCTAACAGCGTGCGCCAGCCTGCTTCAGCAAGAAAACGCGCTTTAGCGACAAATTTGCCTTTGGCAATGTCCAGTTCGATAACACACTTGCGGAACACCGCGTCCGGGCAGAACTGCATCAGATACTGACGGGCAATCAGGTTATAGACCTTCGCTTCGTTCTCCGTCAGGTTGATCGCAGAACTCCGTGCGGTCGGAATGATGGCGTGGTGCGCATCGACCTTTTTGTCATCCCAACAGCGGTTGCGTATATCTGGATCTACCACTGGCTGCGGCAACAGATCCGGTGCATGAACACTGATGGCATTCATCACCGCGTGGCGTCCGGCAAAATGTTCTTCTGGCAAATAGCGACAATCAGAACGCGGATAAGTGATTAGCTTGTGCGTTTCGTACAGTTTCTGGCAGATATCAAGCACGTTCTGCGCGCTCAGACCAAAGCGTTTTGCCGCTTCAATCTGCAACGCCGAAAGCGAAAACGGCAGCGGTGCGGATTCTGATTCCCGTTTATCGTTATAGCTGGTGACAATAGCCGGTTGGCCGCTGATGCGGTTGACCACATGCTCCGCCAGCGGACGATGTAACAAGCGCCCTTCTTCATCCTGATAAGGTTCACACGCTTCGCTCGGTTGCCAGATAGCGGTAAACCGCTCATCGGCAGGTGTCACGATATGCGCTTTGACTTCAAAGAAGTCTTTCGCCACGAAGTTTTCAATCTCTTCATCGCGGCGCACCACCAGCCCGAGCACGGGTGTCTGCACGCGCCCCACGGAAAGCACGCCCTGATAACCAGCATTGCGACCGAGAATGGTGTAAGCACGGGTCATATTGATGCCGTACAGCCAGTCGGCACGCGCTCGCGCCAGCGCAGAAACGCACAGCGGTACAAACTCACTGTTGGAACGAAGACGGTCGATCGCCCGCTCAACCGCCTGCGGGTTCAGGTCGTTTATCAAGCAACGCTGCACCTGCTGGCGCTTTTCCGGTGCCAGTTGCAGATAGTCCAGCACTTCATCCACCAGCAATTGCCCTTCACGATCCGGGTCCCCGGCGTGAACGATTTCGCTGGCTTCATGCAGGAACCGTTTGATGACGTTAAGTTGTTTGGTCACGGAGGGTCGGGGCTGTAATTGCCACTTTTCCGGGACAATCGGCAAATCCGCAAGATTCCAGCGCGCATAGCGGCTGTCGTAGGCGTCTGGCTGCGCCTGCTCAAGCAGGTGACCGATACACCAGGTCACCACCTGACCATTACCGCACTCGATAAAGCCATCGCCTTTCCGGTGCGGTTTGGGCAG
>OKVW01000964.1_pt1 | contig 13657 bp, 9 predicted proteins | sample 1606991 | NCBI WGS metagenome assembly OKVW01 (sample SAMN03281021, study PRJEB24777) | human gut metagenome | isolation source: fecal sample PR177 from 1 month old male Malay infant, vaginal delivered...
GTCATCACCAAAGATAAGCTCATCACCTGCGCCTCTGAAGTCGGCATCTGGGATTACCAGCCTGACGAAGTGGTCGAGAAAGGCCGCGTCGGTCCGGGCGAGCTGATGGTGATCGACACCCGCAGTGGACGCATCCTGCACTCCGCCGAAACCGACAACGATTTGAAGAGCCGCCATCCGTACAAAGAGTGGATGGAGAAAAACGTGCGTCGTCTGGTGCCGTTTGAAGATCTATCGGATGAAGAAGTGGGCAGCCGCGAGCTGGACGATGACACCCTCGCCAGCTACCAGAAGCAGTTTAACTACAGCGCGGAAGAGCTGGACTCCGTCATCCGCGTGCTCGGTGAGAACGGCCAGGAAGCGGTCGGCTCGATGGGTGACGATACCCCGTTTGCCGTGCTCTCCAGCCAGCCGCGCATCATTTACGACTACTTCCGCCAGCAGTTTGCGCAGGTCACCAACCCGCCAATCGATCCGCTGCGTGAAGCCCACGTGATGTCGCTGGCCACCAGCATCGGTCGCGAGATGAACGTCTTCTGCGAGGCCGAAGGCCAGGCGCACCGTCTGACCTTTAAATCGCCGATCCTGCTGTACTCCGATTTCAAACAGCTCACCACCATGAAAGAGGAGCACTATCGCGCCGACACGCTCGATATTACCTTCGACGTGAACGACGCGAGCCTCGAAGAGACGGTGAATGCGCTGTGCGACAAAGCCGAACAGATGGTGCGTAACGGTACCGTGCTGCTGGTATTGTCCGACCGCAACATCGCGAAAAACCGTCTGCCGGTGCCTGCACCAATGGCGGTGGGCGCTATCCAGACGCGTCTGGTGGATAAGAGCCTGCGCTGCGACGCCAACATCATTGTTGAAACCGCCAGCGCGCGCGACCCGCACCACTTTGCCGTGCTGTTAGGCTTTGGCGCGACGGCGATCTACCCGTACCTGGCCTATGAAACGCTGGCCCGTCTGGTGGATACCCGCGCGATCGACAAAGATTACCGCGCGGTGATGCTGAACTACCGTAACGGCATCAACAAAGGTCTGTACAAGATCATGTCCAAAATGGGCATCTCGACCATTGCCTCCTACCGCTGCTCGAAGCTGTTTGAAGCGGTTGGCCTGCACGATGAGGTCGCCAACCTTTGCTTCCAGGGCGTGGTCAGCCGCATCGGCGGCGCCGGTTTTGCTGACTTCCAGCAGGATCTGGTGAACCTGTCCAAGCGCGCCTGGCTGGCACGTAAGCCGCTGGATCAGGGCGGTCTGCTGAAATACGTTCACGGCGGCGAGTATCATGCCTACAACCCTGACGTGGTGCGCACGCTGCAGCAGGCGGTTCAGAGCGGCGAATACCGTGATTATCAGCAGTACGCTGAGCTGGTGAACAACCGTCCGGCGGCGACGCTGCGCGACCTCATTGCCCTGAATCCGGGTGATGAAGCGGTCAGCATTGACGAAGTCGAACCGGCATCCGAACTGTTCAAACGCTTCGATACCGCGGCGATGTCCATCGGCGCGCTGAGCCCGGAAGCCCACGAGGCGCTGGCGGAAGCCATGAACAGCATCGGTGGCAACTCTAACTCCGGCGAAGGCGGTGAAGATCCTGCCCGTTACGGCACCAACAAGGTGTCCCGTATCAAGCAGGTGGCATCCGGCCGCTTTGGCGTGACGCCAGCGTACCTGGTCAACGCCGACGTGATTCAGATTAAAGTCGCTCAGGGTGCGAAACCGGGCGAAGGCGGTCAGCTGCCGGGTGATAAAGTTACCCCGTACATCGCCAAATTGCGCTACTCGGTACCGGGCGTGACGCTGATCTCCCCGCCGCCGCACCACGATATCTACTCTATCGAGGATCTGGCGCAGCTGATTTTCGACCTGAAGCAGGTCAACCCGAAAGCGATGATCTCCGTGAAGCTGGTTTCCGAACCGGGCGTCGGCACCATTGCCACCGGCGTGGCGAAGGCCTATGCGGATCTTATCACCATCGCCGGTTATGACGGTGGTACCGGCGCAAGCCCGCTCTCCTCCGTGAAATATGCGGGCTGCCCGTGGGAACTTGGCCTGGTGGAAACCCAGCAGGCGCTGGTGGCTAACGGTCTGCGTCACAAGATCCGTCTGCAGGTGGACGGTGGCCTGAAAACCGGCCTCGACATCATCAAGGCGGCGATTCTGGGTGCGGAAAGCTTCGGCTTCGGTACCGGCCCAATGGTTGCGCTCGGCTGTAAATACCTGCGTATTTGCCACCTGAACAACTGCGCAACCGGTGTTGCGACCCAGGACGAGAAGCTGCGTAAGAATCACTATCACGGTCTGCCGTTCAAAGTGACCAACTACTTTGACTTCATCGCCCGTGAAACCCGCGAGCTGATGGCGCAGCTGGGCGTGAAGCGTCTGGTAGACCTGATTGGCCGTACCGACCTGCTGAAAGAGCTTGAGGGCTTCACGGCCAAGCAGCAGAAGCTGGAGCTGTCTAAGCTGCTGGAAACCGCTCAGCCGCATCCTGGCAAAGCGGTTTACTGTACCGAGAACAACCCGCCGTTCGACAACGGCGTGCTGAACGCACAGCTGCTGCAACAGGCGAAGCCGTATGTGGATGAGAAGCAGAGCAAAACGTTCTGGTTTGATATCCGCAACACCGACCGTTCCGTGGGTGCGTCCCTCTCCGGTTACATCGCGCAAACGCACGGTGACCAGGGTCTGGCGTCGGATCCGATTACCGCGCACTTCAGCGGTACCGCGGGTCAGAGCTTCGGCGTGTGGAACGCAGGCGGGGTTGAGTTATACCTGACCGGCGATGCCAACGACTACGTCGGAAAAGGTATGGCGGGCGGTCTGCTGGCGGTGCGCCCTCCGGTTGGTTCAGCCTTCCGCAGCCATGAAGCGAGCATCATCGGCAATACCTGTCTGTACGGCGCAACTGGCGGTCGTCTGTTTGCCGCGGGCCGTGCGGGCGAACGTTTTGCGGTGCGTAACTCCGGCGCCATCACCGTGGTGGAAGGCATCGGCGATAACGGCTGTGAATACATGACGGGCGGAATTGTGTGCGTCCTGGGTAAAACCGGCGTGAACTTTGGCGCGGGCATGACGGGCGGTTTTGCCTACGTCCTGGATGAAGACGGTGAGTTCCGCAAACGTGTGAACCCGGAGCTGGTGGAAGTGCTGGACGTTGATACGCTGGCCATCCACGAAGAACACCTGCGCGGTTTAATTACCGAACACGTGCAGCATACCGGTTCTTCGCGCGGCGAAGAGATCCTGGCCAACTGGCCGGCGTTCTCTGCGAAATTCGCGCTGGTGAAGCCGAAGTCCAGCGATGTTAAAGCCCTGTTGGGTCACCGTAGTCGTAGCGCAGCAGAGCTGCGCGTGCAGGCGCAGTAAGGAATTCAGATGAGCCAGAACGTATACCAGTTTATCGACCTGCAGCGTGTTGATCCGCCAAAGAAACCGCTGAAGATCCGCAAAATTGAATTTGTTGAAATCTACGAGCCGTTTTCAGAAGGCCAGGCCAAAGCACAGGCAGACCGCTGCCTGTCCTGCGGTAACCCTTACTGCGAATGGAAGTGTCCGGTCCATAACTACATCCCGAACTGGCTGAAGCTGGCCAACGAAGGGCGTATTTTTGAAGCCGCCGAGCTGTCTCATCAGACCAACACCCTGCCGGAAGTGTGCGGCCGCGTGTGCCCTCAGGATCGTCTGTGTGAAGGCTCCTGTACGCTGAACGACGAGTTTGGCGCGGTAACCATCGGCAACATCGAACGCTATATCAACGATAAAGCGTTCGAGATGGGCTGGCGCCCGGATATGACCGGTGTGCGTCAAACCGACAAGCGCGTAGCGATTATCGGCGCGGGCCCGGCAGGCCTGGCCTGTGCGGACGTGCTGACCCGTAACGGCGTGAAGGCGGTGGTCTTTGATCGCCACCCGGAGATTGGCGGCCTGCTGACCTTCGGTATCCCGGCCTTCAAGCTGGAGAAAGAGGTGATGACCCGCCGCCGCGAAATCTTCACCGGCATGGGCATTGAGTTCATACTCAACACCGAAGTGGGCCGCGACGTGCAGCTCGACGACCTGCTGAAAGATTACGACGCCGTGTTCCTTGGCGTAGGCACTTATCAGTCCATGCGCGGTGGTCTGGAGAACGAAGATGCGCCAGGCGTGTACGACGCGCTGCCGTTCCTGATTGCGAATACCAAACAGCTAATGGGCTACGGCGAGACCGCCGATGAGCCGTTCGTCAGCATGGAAGGCAAACGCGTGGTGGTGCTGGGCGGCGGTGATACCGCGATGGACTGCGTGCGTACCTCCATTCGCCAGAATGCGGCGCATGTCATCTGTGCCTACCGTCGTGACGAAGAGAACATGCCGGGCTCTAAGCGCGAAGTGAAAAACGCACGTGAAGAGGGCGTCGAGTTCCAGTTCAACATCCAGCCTCTGGGTATTGAAGTGAATGCCAACGGTAAAGTGAGCGGCGTGAAGATGGCGCGCACGGAGATGGGTGCGCCAGATGCGAAAGGCCGTCGTCGCGCGGAGATCGTGGCCGGTTCTGAACACGTGATCCCGGCTGACGCCGTGGTGATGGCGTTTGGTTTCCGTCCTCACAGCATGGAGTGGCTGGCGAAGCACAGCGTAGAGCTGGACTCTCAGGGCCGCATCATTGCGCCAGAAGGCAGTGATAACGCGTTCCAGACCAGCAACCCGAAAATCTTCGCCGGTGGCGACATCGTTCGCGGCTCTGACCTGGTGGTCACGGCGATTGCCGAAGGCCGTAAAGCGGCTGACGGGATCATGAACTTCCTGGAAGTGTAAGCCTCTCTGACTCCCCGGCAGAAGCATAAAGCGGAACGCTGGGGAGCCTGTTTTCAGTAGCCTACCCTTAAGTTAATGGTGCTTTTTTAAGCAAAAAAGCAGCGTAAATCCCGACGTAAACGTTTGCTTTCGTAAAAAAAATGTATATTATGCGGCGGATTTTTTGGCCAAAATTCAAGGAGGCGTTGTGTCGCAAGATAACAATTATAGCCAGGGCCCCGTCCCTCTGGCGGCGCGGAAAGGCGTGGTTCCACTCACTTTTGTGATGTTAGGGTTAACGTTTTTTTCCGCCAGTATGTGGACCGGAGGCACGCTCGGTACCGGTCTTTCCTATAATGATTTCTTCCTCGCAGTTCTCTTCGGCAATCTCCTCCTCGGTATTTACACTGCTTTTCTTGGCTACATTGGCGCAAAAACCGGCCTCTCAACCCATCTTCTTGCGCGTTACTCGTTCGGTATAAAAGGTTCCTGGCTTCCCTCCATGCTTTTAGGCGGTACGCAGGTAGGATGGTTTGGCGTCGGCGTAGCGATGTTTGCCATCCCGGTGAGTAAAGCCACGGGCATCGACGTGAACATCCTGATTGCGGTTTCCGGCCTGTTGATGACGTTAACCATTTTTTTTGGCATCTCGGCACTGACGATTTTATCCATCATCGCCGTACCCGCTATCGTCATCCTGGGTAGCTACTCCGTCTGGCTGGCGGTGGACGGCGTGGGAGGATTGGACCACCTCAAATCCATTGTGCCGCAGACGCCGCTCAACTTTTCCAGCGCGCTGGCGCTGGTTGTAGGCTCGTTTATCAGCGCAGGCACGCTGACCGCCGACTTCGTCCGCTTTGGCCGCAATGCCAAAGGTGCCGTTCTGGTGGCGATGGTGGCATTTTTCCTTGGCAACTCGCTGATGTTTATCTTCGGTGCGGCAGGCGCTGCCGCCGTAGGACAGGCCGATATTTCTGACGTGATGATCGCCCAGGGACTGCTGCTGCCGGCCATTGTCGTTCTTGGCCTGAATATCTGGACCACCAATGACAACGCGCTGTACGCCTCTGGTTTGGGTTTCGCCAATATTACTGGCCTTTCCAGCCGTACGCTGTCGGTGGTTAATGGCATTATCGGTACGCTGTGCGCGCTGTGGCTATACAACAACTTCGTTGGCTGGCTGACCTTTTTGTCGGCAGCGATTCCGCCGGTTGGCGGGGTGATTATCGCCGACTACCTGATTAATCGCCGCCGCTATGCCAGCTTCGACCACGCAAAATTTGTGTCCGTTAACTGGATTGCCATTTTCTCGGTCGCCCTGGGTGTTGCTGCCGGGCACTACATTCCGGGAATTGTCCCCGTTAACGCAGTATTGGGTGGCGTCTTCAGCTATTTGGTGTTAAACCCATTCGCCAAACGTACCCTTGCTAATCCTTCGGAGGTTTCCCATGCAGAATAATTCCCTCACTATCCGTCAGGCCCGTTTGCAGGGGCAAGAGGGTTTATGGCAAATCACGATTGAGGACGGACGCTTCAGCCGTATCGATCCTCAGGAAACCGCCTCTGCGCCAGTCGGTCAGGTGCTGGACGCCGAATGCGGGCTGGTTATCCCTCCTTTCATCGAGCCGCATATCCATCTGGATACAACGCAAACGGCGGGTGAACCGAACTGGAACCAGTCAGGCACCCTTTTCGAGGGAATCGAGCGCTGGGCCGAACGTAAGGCGATGCTCACCCACGAAGACGTTAAAGCTCGCGCGATGCAGACCCTGAAGTGGCAGATCGCCAACGGCATTCAGTACGTACGTACACACGTTGACGTCTCGGACCCCACCCTTACGGCACTGAAAGCCATGCTGGAGGTGAAGCAGGAAGTCGCCCCGTGGGTCGATATGCAAATTGTGGCATTCCCGCAGGAAGGCATTCTTTCTTATCCGAACGGTGAAGAACTGCTTGAGGAAGCCGTGCGTTTAGGGGCGGATGTCATCGGCGCAATCCCCCACTTTGAATTTACGCGTGAATATGGCGTTGAGTCGCTGCATAAAACGTTTTCCCTGGCCAGAAAGTACGACCGACTGATCGATGTCCACTGTGATGAGATTGATGATGAACAATCGCGCTTCGTTGAAACCGTTGCCGCACTGGCACATCGTGACGGAATGGGTTCACGCGTGACCGCCAGCCATACCACGGCGATGCACTCCTATAATGGCGCGTATACGTCCCGACTGTTCCGCCTGTTAAAAATGTCAGGCATTAACTTCGTGGCAAACCCGCTGGTTAACACGCATTTGCAGGGCCGTTTCGATACCTATCCCAAACGCCGAGGCATCACACGCGTCAAAGAAATGCTGGAAGCGGAGATCAACGTCTGCTTTGGTCATGACGACGTTTTCGATCCATGGTATCCGCTGGGAACCGCGAATATGCTTCAGGTTCTGCATATGGGGCTGCACGTTTGCCAACTGATGGGTTACGGGCAAATAAATGATGGGCTTAACCTGATCACTACCCACAGCGCGAAAACGCTCGATTTGCAGGACTATGGCGTGCGCGTTGGGAATACAGCAAACCTGGTGATTCTCCCGGCAGAGAATGGGTTTGATGCAGTTCGTCGCCAGACGCCGGCACGATACTCTGTTCGCCACGGCAAGGTGATTGCCGAGACGGTGCCCAGCCAGACAACCTTGCACCTGACGCAGCCGGAAGCGGTGACGTTTAAGCGCCAGAATATCGAATAACATTGCCGGATGGCGGCTGCGCCTTATCCGGCCTGCAAATTACGTTATGCCCGCAGGCCTGATAAGCGAAGCGCCATCAGGCCTATAAACTACGTATCCAGCAAACGGGCGCGTACCTTCACCACGACTTTCTTTATCTCGCCTGGCTCAAGGATTGCGCATCCTGGCTTATGTGGCTCTCCCGGCATAAATACGGCGCACATCCCCGACCGGAGGGTGACACACTGTTCACCTGCAATCTCACTGCACAACTGATAATCTTCTTCAGGATGAAAATCTTCACGTTGGCGTGCCGAGCCCGTCACGCCAAAGAGGATGCGCTCTTCTCCCGTCAATAACACCTGGATATCAATATATTGCTCATGCAGTTCCGCTTTCTTCTGGTCTGGAAACTGCGTGGCAAACGTCATCACGTTCATGAAGATATCCTCACCGCGAAGCTCATAACGTCCTGCCGCTTTTTCCAGCGGACGGGCAGCCAGCGCGAGGGTTAGCGCCTCCAGAAGAACGGGATGCAACCCCGTGGAGGGAAGCGTCCGAATCTCACCAAAAAACATCATCTTTCTCCCTGAGCTAACAGCGCCGCGCCCAGTAAGCCCGCATCGTGTCGATAGTGCGCGGCGGTTAATTCAACGTGATAAACAGAAGGATGCTCCTCAAGATACGCGCGGACCCGCGCCAGATACCCTCCTGCCAGCCCGATGCTGCCGCCAATCACCACGCGCTGGCAGTCCATCACCGCTTTCGTGTCGGCAATAAGCCGCGCCAGTACCTGTGCAGAACGTTGGACCAGTTCCGCCGCCTGTTTATTTCCCTCTGCCGCGCGCGCAAAAATCGTTTTTGCATCGCATCCTGCAAGCTCTCCCCTGGCTGCGGCGGCAATACCGCGACCAGACGCGATGGCTTCCACGCACCCCACGCGACCACAGCCGCATTGCGGGCCGCTTGGATCGGCGAGCGTATGCCCAAGATGCCCTGCCAGTCCGCCGCTTCCGGTCACGAGTTTCCCGTTACTGACTACGCCGCCCCCCACGCCCGTTGAAACAGTCAGGAATACCATGTCTTTAATTTCCTTCGCACTAACGTGATATTCCGCCCATGCCGCAGCCTGAGCATCATTGATCGCCAGGGTCGGCAAACCAGCAATGTCTTCGAGCGTCTGCACCAGCGGAAAATGGTGCAATCCTCCGAGATTTTGCGGGTTAATCGCCAGCAGATTGCCGTCCTGAATGATTCCGGTTGAGGCAATGGCCGCACGCGTTGCCTGGGTCTGTAACGGCTTGACCAGCTCAGCCAGCGCCTCACGCAGCGCGTCAGGCGTCTTACTGGCGGGCGTAGGGCATTCGCGTCGCGCGTGGATCTGTAAACCGTCATCCACCAGGGCGGCGGCAAGTTTAGTTCCACCTATGTCTATCGCCAGTGTCGTCATAGCACCGCCCCGCTCGGAAATGTTTTTATCCCGTTGTGACATACCTCATCCCTTACGAATGTGCCCGGTACAGGTCCGGGCAAGCGGATTAACTTTTGCTTTTCGCTAAAGCGCTTTTATCGCCGCCAAACGGGACGGCTCCGCTGAAAGGTTTACCGTCAATAGCGTCATGCGTACGCAGGGCTTCTGGCCTGATCCAGCGCTGAACGCGGGAGGGCATATCCAGACCAATAAGCAAGATCACCACAAACGTCAGGCCAAAAGAGAGCGATCCCAGGGCCGTGCCCAGCGCCATATCCTGCGACAGCAGCGCGCCAATCACCGGGGCAATCGCGCCGCCCAACGCGCCAACGTTGTAGGTAAAGCCCAGACCCGCCGCACGCTGGTCGGTATCGAAATAGCCGCCGATGAGTTTGGGTAAGATCCCGGAGATCCCCTGCCCCAGCATCTGCTGGAAAAAGAGTAACAAGCCCAACACCCAGACATTGGCGCCGCCGATCGCAAAGACGGGAACAATCAGGAGCTGTGAGGCCAACAGGCTACAGACATAGGCCTTGCGGGTGCCAAGCCAGTCACCGAGAAAACCACCCACGCAGCAGCCTACTGCCGCGCCGAAGCCGCTAAAGAACAGCACCTTCGCCACCGTTGAGGGATCATAGGCCAGGTCGGTTTTCAGATAAGTGGGTAATAGCGCCTGAATCGGCCAGGAGTAGAGAAAGGCGAAGAGCACGACAACCATCAACGTGACGCCCGTCGGCCAGCGTTTACCGCTGCTTTGCACCATAAAGCTGATAAAGACGATGGCGCAAAGCAGGCCGAGAATAACGACCAGCCCCGCGTTGTTGAGTTCGCCTGCAAAACAGAACCACAGCGCCGTACCGGCAAACAGCGTCATCGCCATATTGATGACGCGGTATTTGCCGCGATACAGAATATCAACCATGGTGCGCACCGGGGCTTTGCCTTCGTGCTTCGCTTTCCAGTCCTCAGCTTCCGGAATATTTTTCCGCAGCCACAGGGCAAAGACGATGGGCAGAATGCCGATAAAGAACAGCGCCCGCCAGCCCCAGACGGGCACGACAAGGCTGTAGACCTGGGCCGCAACCACGGCGCCGACGGAGAAACCGGAAATCAGAAAACCACTCGCCTTGTTGCGCAGGTGCTTTGGCCAGCTTTCAATCACATAGGTTGCGCTGGAGCCATATTCCCCCGCCATCCCCATGCCTATCACCATGCGGGCGATAAACAGGGTGACGTAACCCGGCGCAAAACCGCAGGCCAGCGTACCGCAGGAAAAGAGCACGATGCTGGTGATCATCGCCAGCTTGCGGCCATAGCGGTCGCCCATGGCGCCCAGCAGCAGGCCGCCGAACCAGCGCGATATAAAGGCCGCCGAAATCAGGCTCGCCGCTTCCACTGTCGTCAGGGCAAACTCGCTTTTTATTTCTGTCAGGACTAAGGCTATCAATACAAAATCGAAGCCATCAAGCAGATATCCCAGCCAGGCGGCGGAGAAGGCGCGCCACTGAGGACGGGTAAGATGGCGGTACCACGGGATGCTTTGGGTAGACTTACTCATTTCACTCTCCCGACGATTTCTCTGTCGTTTTGCCGGATGGCGGCTGCGCCCCCGGCGATGTGTTAGCGTTTTTCCGCCATTAGCTGCTCCGCCAGCGCTTTCAGCGCTGGCACGAATTTTTCATCCACAGGGGCAAACGGCTTACGGCACAGCGGCACGGATACCACGTCCATATAGTGCAGAACCGTTTTCAGACCACGGAACACCCCGGCTTTAATCAGCAGATCGATCACCGTGTTGCATTCGCTTTGCAGGCGCTGTGCGGTGGCGTTATCCCCTTCACGAACCGCTTTAGCGATCGCCTGGTAGCGCCAGCCCATAATGTTGTAGGTGCTGCCGATCCCCCCGTCCGCGCCGGCCAGCAGGCCGGAGGCGAAGATCTCGTCATAACCGTTGTAGAGCACCAGATCCGGATGTTCACGACGGATCTGCTCCATCTGGAAGAGATCGCCGGAGGTTTGCTTCAGCGCGCCGACGCCAGGCAGCGTTACCAGCGTGTTGATCTGATCCAGCGTTAACTTAACGCCGCTTAGCGCAGGGATGTTATAAACCACCATCGGCAACCCCTCCGCGGAGTCAATAATTGCACGGTAATGATCGCAATGTTCTTCAAAGCTAAAGGGATAGTAAAACGGTGTGACGGCGGACACAGCGTCAAAACCGACGCGGGCGGCGGCCATGGCTAACTGCTGGCTTTCCGCCGTGCTGACGCAGCCAACATGGGCGATGAGCGTGATTTTCCCCTTCGCCTCTTCCGCCACAATCTCCATCACCTGCTCTCGTTCCGAAAGGCTCTGTACAAAGGCCTCTCCCGTTGAACCGCCGACGTACAGCCCATCGATACCCTGTTCAATATTGAACCGCACCAGACGGCGCAGGCTTTCTTTATCCAGCATCTGCTCAGAGTTAAACGGGGTCAGGAGTGCGGCCATTACGCCGCGTAATTGCGTTGCCATAGTTACCTCAATCGATCGTGTGTTTATTATAACGACATACCTTTATACCTGTTATACCAGATCAATTAAGCAGCAGTAGAATACAGAACGCTTATATTGCGATCTGCTTCACTAAAGGATCGTTATTTTTTGGCTTTTGAATGCTGGCCGAAAGCGTGCCAGGTGGCGGAGACGCTGTTAAGGTGAGTTTGCAACGCCCGATCCGCTTCATCGGGATCGCGGCGGCGGATCGCATCCACAATTGCGATATGCTGGCGATAGCTGACTTCATTATGCTGATAAAGCTCTGCGTCCGGCACTTTAGGACGCGCCGCAATTAACCAGTCAAGCAGCGCAACGTGGATCGCATTGAAGATCGGATTGCCGGGGATCTCCGCCAGCACGCGGTGAAAATCGACATCGGAACGAATAAATAGCGTGTTGTCATCCAGGGACTGGCTGTTGATCTCCAGGGCTTTTGTGAGCTGCGCAATCTGATCGTCAGTGGCGTATTCTGCGGCATAACGAACAAGGCTGGATTCAAAGAACAGGCGAAGCTGCTCGAAATGGGCAATACCGCCGGGCTGGGTCAGAAAGTCTTTCGCCATTCCCGACAATTCACTGATGATGGTATCGGCAGACGGCATGGTTACGCGGGCACGTTCACCGTTGTTAATCTGCACCAGCCCTTTACGCTTTAGCGCCGCCAGCGCTTCGCGCACCGAGGGGCGACCCACGTTGAAGAACTCCATCAGTTCGCGCTCGGAGGGTAACTGCTCTCCCTGGGCAAATTCCTTCCGACGGATCATCTGCTCCAGCTCTTCTTCCACCATATCAGACAGTTTTTTGCGCGCCAGCGGCCGACGGCGCAGGCTGCGACCAATGGTTTCATCAGAGTTTTCAGCTTTAAGATCAGTCGGTTTCATTGCAGTCCGGTGCCATTGAAGGAAAACAGTTCATCATAACACAGGAAATTAGAGGGGGCGAAAAGGGACCGAAAGCAAAACAGGCCCGTCGGGCCTGTTTGTTTATTTCACAACGCGCAGTGCGGGACGACCACCGCGTGGTGGTGGCTCGTCATCCGGATCGGTGTCGTCATTATGATCGGGTTTATCGCCATCGATGACAGACATTACCGTGTCGCTTTCGCGTTCATCGGATGCCTCATCATCATTCAGGCTGGCAACCTCTTCATCATAAGCCGCTTCCGGCTCAAACATGGTGCCCGCACCGTTTTCACGGGCGTAGATAGCCAGCACAGCTGCCAGCGGCACGGAAACCTGACGCGGCACGCCGCCGAAGCGCGCATTAAAGCGCACTTCGTCGTTCGCCAGCTCCAGGTTACCCACTGCGCGTGGCGCAATATTCAGTACAATCTGTCCGTCGCGCGCGTATTCCATTGGAACCAGCACGCCCGGCAACGTCACATCCACAACCAGGTGCGGCGTGAGCTGGTTATCCAGCAGCCATTCATAGAAGGCGCGCAGCAGATACGGACGGCGTGGGGTAAGTTGTGACATTTCCACAGTCATTAGCCTCGGCCGAGACGCATTTCACGTTCCGGTTCAGTTAAAGATGCCAGGAAAGAGTCGCGCTCAAAGACGCGAGTCATGTAGCCCTTCAGCTCTTTCGCGCCAGGACCGCTGAACTCTACGCCCAGGATTGGCAGACGCCACAGCAGCGGTGCCAGGTAGCAATCCACCAGGCTGAATTCATCGCTCAGGAAGAACGGTTTCTGACCAAACACCGGGGCGATTGCCAGCAGCTCTTCACGCAGTTGCTTACGCGCAGCGTCAGCTTCGGCAGCGGATCCGCTGGTAATCACGTTCATCAGCGAATACCAGTCTTTTTCGATACGCTGCATGTACAGGCGGCTTTCACCACGCGCAACAGGGTAAACAGGCATCAGCGGCGGATGCGGGAAACGCTCATCCAGGTATTCCATAATGATACGGGATTCCCACAGGGTCAGCTCGCGATCCACCAGCGTCGGTACGCTTTGGCTCGGGTTGAGATCGATCAGATCCTGAGGCGGGTTATCCTTTTCCACATGCTCGATCTCAAAACTGACACCCTTCTCGGCCAGCACGATACGAACCTGATGGCTATAAATGTCAGTAGGACCAGAAAACAGCGTCATTACCGAACGTTTGTTGGCAGCGACAGCCATGAAAACCTCCAGGTATAT
>OKVW01000967.1_pt1 | contig 13578 bp, 16 predicted proteins | sample 1606991 | NCBI WGS metagenome assembly OKVW01 (sample SAMN03281021, study PRJEB24777) | human gut metagenome | isolation source: fecal sample PR177 from 1 month old male Malay infant, vaginal delivered...
CATATACAAAGTGCATAAAAAGTTTTGTAAATTATTCTGAATATATTCGTATTGACGAAGATGTTTTTAAAAGATATAATTTTATTAGAAAAAAATTTTATTTTTAACCATTAAAATCTTCTGATTATATGGCATGTTGACAAAAAAATGCCTAAAATAAAACAATATTCAAAGGAGGAAATTATGAAGTTAAGAAAAATTGCGGCGTTAACACTGTCAGGATTGATGGCGGCATCTCTCACGGCCTGTGTGGGTGACACGCCAACCCAGACCACTGCAGCCACCGCAGCGGCCACGGAAGCAGCCGTCACAGCGGCGGAGGAGAGCAAGGATGAGACGGCTGCGCCGGAGAAGGCGGAGGACGGTTCAGCCTCGTCTGTGAAGATCGGATGCATTTTCCCCATATCGGGCGGAAGTGCTGAGATGGGGAACCTGTTTAAACTGGGGATTCAGATGGCGGTTGACGAGTTCAATGACAATGGAGGGGTTAAGTCCATGGGAGGCGCTTCTATTGAACTGGTGTGGGCAGACTCCGCCGGGGACCCGGCCACGGGCGTTACGGAGATTGAACGACTGATTGTGGAGCAGGATGTGGACTGCCTGCTGGGCCCGTACAACAGCAATGTAGGCGCTTCCACGGCTCCGGTGGCCGAACGGTATGGTGTGCCCTACCTTCTGACGAATTCCAACGTGGATTCCATTCTGACCAATGACTATAAATATGTGTTCCGGGCCAACCACGCCAACTCTGATGCAGCCAAGAACATGGTGGATCAGGTAGTCTACATGGGTGAGAAAAACGGCAGCCCGGTCCAGTCCGTTGCCATTGTGGCTGAGAACAGCGACTGGGGAATCGGTATGGCGGAAGCACTGAAACCGCTCTGCGAGGCGGCTGGAATTAAATGCGATATTGTAGAAACATTCTCCACCAACGCGGCAGATATGAGCAATATTGTCATTAAGCTGAAGGAGGCAAAACCGGACATTGTATTTGCCATGTGCTACTTAAGTGATGCACAGTTGCTGACAACCCAGATGAAGGAATACGGCGTAAAATCCACCATTTTTGCCGATGGCGCAGGATTTGTGACCTCCACCTACCTTGAATCCGCGGGAGATCTGGCAGAGGGCAACTTTGCAACCGCCGGCTGGGATGTGGGCGCAGTTGAGTACAAAGGCGCAGCCGCCGCAGCTCTTAATGATAAGTTTAAAACCGATTATTCAGGTGGACAGGATTTAAATGAATTCTCCGCCAGCGGCTGGCTCAACGCCTCCGTCATGCTGAGTGCCATTGAGCGGGCAGGAAGCGCGGATAAGGAAGCCATCAGAGAAGCGCTGCAGAGCACAGATATCGGGCCCAATGACCATGAACTGTCCCTTCACGCATATGAGGGCATCAAATTCGGCGAGGTGCGGGGCATGACCAACCAGAACATTTACAGCGGCAAGCTGATCATCCAGGTCCAGGATGGAAAATACGTGCTGATCGGACCCAATACGCTGGTTACGGAAGATAAGTTCAATTGGCCTGTTGAACATTAGACCAGCATGATCTGCGCAGTCCGGCCGCCCTTCTGGGCGGCTGTGGTCTGCGGCATACAAAGGGAGTGAGGTGGGGAAATGCTATCATTTGTACAGGCAGTAATCAGCGGTCTTTTGATGGGCGGGGTTTACGCGGTTATTGCAGCCGGCCTGAGCCTGATTTTCGGGGTAATGAAAATAGTGAATTTTGCACACGGGGATTTCTTAATGATCTTTGCCTATACATCATGGGTACTTGTGAGCAGGCTGGGGATTGACCCATACCTTTCAATGATCATTGTTCTTCCGGTGGCATTTGCGGTCGGATATTTATTTCAGAAAATACTGATCAACGGCATTCTGAAAAAAGAAGAAAATGTGGAGTCGCCCAATATCCGGCTGTTTACGGTGGGATTTGCCTGGTTTTTAAGCAACCTGGCGCTGCTTTTGTTCGGGGCGGATATCAAGACTACCCAGACCAGATTTAAAGGGCTTACGATTCCTCTGGGAGAGTATGTGGTCTCAGTGCCTAGGCTGATCGCATTTGTGGTGTCGCTGGCCGTGACGGGGATTATCTTCTATATCCTTTACCGGACGGAAACAGGCAGGGCGCTGCGGGCAATCTCACAGAACCGGTTTACAGCAGAACTTATGGGAATAAATGTAAAAAAATTGTACTGCATTGCCTTTGGCTTAGGGCTTTCCGTGGTAGGCGTCTCAGCGTGCCTGCTGGTGCCCTTCTATTCCGTATTTCCCACCATGGGCGCCACCTTTGGGCTTCGTTCATTTGTGATCGTGGTATTGGGGGGACTGGGCAGTATACCGGGAGCGCTGGCCGGTGGAATTGCGGTGGGGCTTATGGAAGCCGTGGGCGGACAGTTTGTCTCCGCCACATCCGCTGAAATTATGATCTTTGTTGTGTTTTTGTGTGCTTTGCTCATTCGAAGCAGCGACATGTTCAGCAGGCACAAGAAAGCATAGAGGAGGTTCATATGGCGAATAAAAAGGATTTTCTTAAAAAATTCATTCTGCTGATCAGCGTGCTGGCCGTCCTGCCGCTAGTGATCAAAAGCAACTATATCATACAGACCCTGATCGTGATTTTGCTGTACGCCTACTATGCCAGCAGCTGGAACATCATCGGAGGCTTCGGGGGCCAGATGTCCATTGGGCATGCCGCCTATGTGGGCCTGGGGGCATATATCACCACCGTGCTGTTTACTTATCATAAATTGTCTCCATGGCTTGGTATGATTGTGGCTGATAACAGCAAGTTTGATAGTTATTCCTTCTACAGTTTCTATCGTGTGGAAGATCTAAATGCCATTATTACCGATGATAGTATTCCAAAGAAAATCAAAGACAAATACGCCTTGTATACGAAAATCATTTAAGATCAAGTGGCTGGGCGGTTTCCTGAGTATGCAGTTTTTGGAAAAACGCTATTTCTACTATATTATACTGCTGATGCTGGCAGTGGTCATTCTCGTGTCCAGGAAGTTGTCCACGTCCAAGACGGGTTACTATCTGGCGGCTATCACCACAAACGAGATGGCGGCGGCTTCCTTGGGAATCAATGTGCCCGGCTACAAGCTGAGAGCACAGTTCATCAGCGCATTTTTCACAGCCCTGGGCGGCGCGTTTTATGCCCAGCTTTACATGTTTATTGATCCTGCATCTGTGTTCAGCTATGACCTGTCTGTGGAAATGACGGTGCTGGCCATGGTTGGGGGCCGGGGTACTGTATTCGGCCCGGTGATCGGGGCGCTGCTTCTGATCCCCTTAAAGGAGCTGACCAGAACGCGGCTGGGCGCCAGCTTTGCAGGCCTTCCCTTTGTGATCTATGGAATTATTTTGATGCTCACGGTTTACTTTATACCAGGCGGTGTCTGCAGCATATTCAGTAACCGGTCTGCCGGGAAACAGAAGAATGACGCGTAATCGTGTTACAATGATGCAATGAAAGAGGCTGAGTAAATGGATGACAAAAAAGAGAGACTGCTGACAGTGACCGGAGTGACCAAGCGGTTTAAAGGCCTGGTGGCGGTTGACAATGTAGATATGCACATTGATAAGGGAGAGATCATTGGGATGATCGGTCCCAACGGCGCAGGCAAAACCACGCTGTTCAACAACATTTCCGGCGTGCTGCACCCAAATGAAGGGACAATTCATTTTCTGGAAAAAGACATCAGCTATATGAGCTCTGATAAAATATGCCACATGGGAATTGGAAGGACTTTCCAGATCGTCCAGCCCTTTGTCAATCTGTCGGTGATGGAAAATGTGATGGTGGGCAGTTTTGTCCGCACCGGCGATGTGAAGAAGGCCAGGGAGGAGGCGGAGCGGGTCCTGCGCCTGGTGGGCATGTATGAGCTGAAGGAGGCCAGGGGAAGAGGGCTGAGCCTTCAGTATTTAAAACGCATGGAGGTGGCCAGGGCATTGGCCACAAGGCCCCGGCTGCTTCTGCTGGACGAGGTGATGGCTGGGTTAAATCCCACAGAAGCCCAGGACTTTGTAAATACGATATTAAAGATACGGGATACGGGAATTACCATACTGATTATCGAGCACATCATCAAAGCCATCACAACCGTATCGGACCGGATCTATGTACTGAACCAGGGAAAGTTAATCGCAGAAGGCACCCCGGAGGAAACCATGAATCATCCGGAGGTAATCAAGTCATATTTAGGAGATAAAAAGCATGCTTAAAGTGGACAGTTTAAGTGTCAGCTACGGTGATTTCAGAGCGCTCACAAGCGTGGACCTGGAGGTCAATGAGGGGGAGGTCGTGGCCCTCATCGGCAGCAACGGCGCGGGAAAAACCACCACAATCAATTCCATTTCCGGCATCACGAATGTAAAAAAGGGTTCGGTCAGCTTCATGGGCAGCGATATAACCGACAGGCCCGCCTACCAGCGGGTCCAGGACGGGATCATACAGGTTCCTGAGGGCCGCAGGCTGTTCCCGGGCATGACCGTTATGGACAACCTGATCATCGGCTCCTATACCCCCGGGGCCAGGGCCAAGCGGCAGGAAAATCTGGAGATGGTGATGGAGATGTTCCCCAAGCTGTATGACCGGAGAGCACAGCTGGCCGGATCACTCTCAGGAGGAGAGCAGCAGATGGTGGCCATTGCGAGGGGGCTGATGGCCTGCCCAAGGGTGCTGATGATGGATGAGCCGTCGCTGGGGCTGGCTCCGGTGATTGTCAGCCAGATTTTTGATATTATTAAGAAGATTAACCAGCAGGGAGTGGCTATTCTCCTTGTGGAACAGAATGTTGTTGCTTCGCTGGAGATAGCGGACAGAGCCTATGTGATCGTCACCGGCAGGACCGTTCTGTCCGGCACCAGCAGGGAGCTGGCTGCATCAGAGACACTGAGAGATACATATCTGGGATTGTAGGAGGCGGTTATGGACAAATTACGTACTGGAATTGTGGGCTGCGGCAAGGTGGCGGATTTTCATGCCAGCGCCCTGGATAAACTGTCTGTTTCGGAGTTTACAGCTGTCTGTGATTCCGACTTTGGCCGGGCCCAGGCATTGGCGGACCGGTATCATGTAAAGCCATATACGGATTTGGAGGAGATGATTCAAACGGAGAACCTGCAGCTGCTCTGTATCTGCACGCCCCATCCCCTCCATGCCCGGCTGGCTGTTAAAGCGGCGGATCTGGGCTGCCACGTGCTGATCGAGAAGCCCCTGGCCGTGTCTCTTGAGGACTGCGACAGGATCATTGAGGCCGGGGACAGGAACCATGTGACCATTGGCACCATTGTGCAGAGGCGTTTTTACCGTCCCTGTATGAGGATGAGGGAAGCCATGGATATGGGAAAAATTGGGATTCCCATCATCGGAACAGTGAATATGCTGGGGTGGAGAGACAAGAACTACTATGATTCCGACCCCTGGAGGGGAACCTGGGAGGGCGAAGGAGGAGGGGTTATGGCCACCCAGGCAACCCATCAGATCGACCTGCTTCTGTGGTATATGGGGGAGGTAGATGAGGTATACGGGGTCTGGAAGAATTTCAACCATCCCTATATTGAGGTGGAGGATACGGCGGCAGCTGTAGTCAAATTTAAGAACGGAGGCATCGGGAATCTGGTGATGAGCAATTCCCAGAATCCGGCCCTGTTCGGGCAGGTCCATATTCATGGCTCCAACGGGGCGTCCATCGGCGTGCAGACAGATGGGGGAGCCATGTTCATTGCAGGCATGTCCACCATCACAGAAGCCCCCTTCAATGACCTGTGGACCGTTGAGGGGGAGGCGGACCGGCTGGAACAGATGAAGCAGGAGGATACGGCTGCTTTTTTCAGCGTGGATTCCATGCTTTATTACCATGAGCGGCAGATAGAGGAGTTCATCCGGGCCGTGCTGGACAACCGGGCGCCCCTGGTGGACGCCAGGGAGGGCAGGAGGACTGTGGAGCTGTTCACCGCCGTGTACCAAAGCTCAAAGAGCGGCCGGCCGGTTAAGTTCCCCGTCAGGCCATAGGTGCCACCATGAATATAGCATATAATGAAGCAACGGCAAGTAAATGTTCCACTTTGGAGCAGGATCTGCTGTTATGCGAACAGGCGGGCTTTGAGTACATAGAAATACGTTTTGACATGCTGGAGGCGTACCTGGAACATCACACGCTGGCTGAGCTGGCGGCTTTCTTCCGATCTTCCAGGCTTAAACCCCATGCGCTCAATGCACTTTACATCCCGGGGGAGCTGATGGCGGGGCAGGGGTGGCAGAGCTTTGCAGACCGTTTTCTGTACGCCTGCCACTATGCCCGGGTGATTGGCTCAGGGCACGTGATTCTGGTGTCCCCCATGAATGCAGACAGGAAAATGCCGTATCAGAGGCCCTGGGATCAGGTAAGGCTGCGCTGTGGGGAGGTTCTGGAGAAACTTTCAGACCTGGCGGAGGACAGCGGGACCAACATCTGCTTTGAACTGGTGGGCGCTGAGTACAGCGGGGTAAGGAATATCCGGCAGGCGCGGAGCATTGTTGAGGGAGTGGGATCACAGAGGGCGGGATACGTTTTCGACTCCTTTAATATCTTTATGGACAGGGACTTTAAAGGGTTTAAAGAGCTGGAGCAGATACCCGCTAAGCGGATCTTCATGGTGCATGTAAATGATTCCGATACAGGCCACAGGCCGGGCCTGACCCAGGAGAACCGCTGCTTCTGCGGGCCGCATCACATCGATCTGGGCGGCTTCATGGACAGCCTGAAAAGGGCCGGATATAATGGCCCGGTGTCCATTGAGGTGTTCCGGCCGGAATACTGGAAGCGGCCCGCCGGAGAAGTGATTGAAGAGGCATACCGGACCACCGGAAATGTGTTGGGGCCGTGGTTATAGAAAAAAGGCGGGGGATAATATTATGCTGGAAGGAATGAAAGAATATAGTGTGTTTTCGCAGAAAGGCGCAGTGTCCCGGGCAGAGGTGGAGCGGCTGCTGGATCAGATGATTGAGGATCTGCCCAGGGCAGCCTCAATATTACTGGTGCCGCCGGACATTACGCGCTGCTATTCTTATTCAGGGCCAATTACCGCCTATCTGTACAATCGGCTGTCGGAAGCTGCCCGGGTGAACATCATGCCGGCTCTGGGAACCCACCGGGCCATGACCCGGGAAGAACAGATCGTCCTGTTCGGAGCAGACATACCGGAGGAAGCGTACCTGTACCACGACTGGCGTAAGGACACCGTGAATATCGGCACAGTGCCCGCCAAAGCCGTAAAAGAGATGACAGAGGGAAAATGCTGCATTGACGTTCCTGCGGAGGTGGACAGACGGGTGGTCAGCGGCGCCTATGACCTGATTATCTCCGTAGGCCAGGTGGTGCCCCACGAGGTGGTGGGCATGGCCAACTACAGTAAAAATATACTGGTGGGCCTGGGAGGCCGCCACATGATCAACAAAAGCCATATGATCGGAGCTATCTGCAACATGGAAAAGATCATGGGCAATACGGACTCGCCTGTGCGCGCCCTGTTTGATTACGGGGAGAGCCATTTCCTTAAAAATGTGCCCCTTGTATATGTTCTCACAGTGACCACACAGAAGGAGGGCGCGGCTGTGGTGCACGGTGTGTTCGCCGGGGCAGCCCGCAGGGTATTTGAGCAGGCCTGCGAGCTGGCGCGGGCCGTCAATATCATTCATGTGCCCAAACGGGCCAAAAAAGTAGTGGCCTATCTGGAGCCGGAGGAATTTTCAACCACATGGGTGGGGAATAAGGCGGTATACAGGACGCGCATGATGATTGAGGACGGCGGCGAGCTGCTGGTGATTGCCCCGGGTCTGAAATCCTTCGGTGAGAACCAGGAGGTGGATGCGTTGATCCGCAGATATGGATACAGGGGAACTCCGTATACAATGGAACTGGTAAATCAGGGGGTATTCCAGAACGCGGCCATGGCTGCCGCCCATATGATCCACAGCTCCTCTGAAGGCCGGTTTGGAATTACATATGCGGTGAATCCGGAATTTGTCTCAAAAGAAGAGATGGAGCAGACCGGATATAAATATATGGATATAGGAGCCGCACTTTCCAGATATCCAATACATGAGTTTCAGGATGGATACAGAACTATGGATGACGGTGAGGAGATCTATGTAGTGAAGGCTCCGGCGCTGGGGCTTTGGATTGCAGAATAAGCGTTTAAATGAAATATCTCCAATCATATTCCAGTGATTGGAGGTATTTTTTTGGAATAATCAGCATTTCCTTCCTTTTCCATCAAAACAACATTGAAACCCACAGGAAAAAGCTGTATACTGAATGGCATAAAAAACGCAGGAGAAGGGAACTTCTACTAATGATAACAGCAATGAATTCATATATTGCAATTGACATCGAAACAACCGGCCTGGAGCCCAAGCTGGATAAGATTACGGAGATTGCGGCCCTGAAGGTGTTGAGGGGACAGGTGACGGACCGGTTCGTGACCCTGGTGAATCCCGGAAGGCGTCTGGGACCGCGGATTGTGGAGCTGACGGGCATCACCGATGAGATGGTGGCCGGCGCGCCGGACATAGGGGCGGTGATCGGGCCTCTGACGGCATTTTGCGGGGACCTGCCCATTCTGGGGCACAACGTGATCTTTGACTATGGCTTCCTCAAACGGGCGGCGGTGAACGCGGGCCTGGAATTTGAGCGGGAGGGCATTGACACGCTGGGTCTCTGCCGCTGCTTTATGCCCGCAGGGAACAAGAAGAATCTGGCCGCTGCCTGTGGATTTTACAACATTTCCCAGGCCCAGGCCCACCGGGCGGAGGCGGATGCCCTCAGCGCCCATCTGCTGTTTCAGGAGCTGCTTTCGCGCTACAGCGGAAAAGAGCAGGAGCTGTTTACCCCCAAATCCTTGTTTTACAAGGCCAAACGGGATCAGCCGGCCACAAAAAGGCAAAAAGACTACTTGCGCGATTTAATAAAATGTCATAGAATAGACATAACTGTGCAGATTGATTCCATGGGCCGCAGCGAGGTGTCACGGATGATTGATCAGATCATTTCACAGTATGGCAGAATGGCGAAGATTAAAGAGGTGAATGTACAATGATGAATATGAGAGATCCTAAAATAAAGAAGATCGTTTCTACGGCTATCGTGGTAATCCTGGTACTGTCCATGATTATACCAACGGCATTGGCGTTGCTGTCCTACTAAAACCAAAGCCAAAAGAGGAGAGAATTATGAAAAAGTGCATGTGGAACAACGGCTTGGCTGCCGTGGCCCTGGGTATGGGGCTTCTCGCGGCAATGCCGTCCATGGCATACGGCGCCCAGGTACTTCCGGAAGGATTGTATGTGGGGGAACAGAGCTTGGGCGGCATGACTGAGGAAGAAGCGCAGGCAGCGGTTCAGAATTATGTGGACGGCCTGTCCGGCCAGACCATTACACTGGATGTGGATGGAACGGACGTGGCGACTACCGCGGGGGAGCTGGGTTTTCACTGGTCCAACACCCAGGTGGTGCAGGAGACTGCGGACCAATATCAATATGGTAATCTGATCAAACAATACATGGCGCTGGAGGACCTGAAGCACTCTCCGGTGAAGTTGGACCTGGAGACTCAGGTTGACTCAGCCAAAGTGACGGCCTTTGTCAATGAGAAATGCCAGGGGATCACAGCGGAGCCCAAGGATGCTTCCATCACAAGGGAGAACGGCCAGTTTGTAATCACAGACGGAGCCGCCGGCAAGACGGTGGATACAGCTGCAACCGAGGCGGCCTTAAACGAGGCGCTGGAGGCGGGGCTGGAGCAGCCTGTCCGCGTGACAGCGGCAGTGACCAGCCAGGAACCCAGGATCAAGGCTGAAGATTTGGCCACCATCCAGGATGTATTAGGCACATTTACAACTGATTTTTCCAGCAGCGGAGCGGCCCGCTCCACCAATCTGACTGTGGGCGCAAGCAAGATCAACGGACATCTGCTGATGCCGGGAGAGACCCTGTCCGGGTACGAATGCCTTCAGCCCTTTACAGCGGCCAATGGATACCGCAGCGCAGCGGCATATGAGAATGGCCAGGTGGTGGACAGCATCGGCGGCGGCGTATGCCAGATCGCCACAACGCTGTACAACATGGCGTTAAATGCGGAACTGGAGATCCCACAGAGGCAGAATCATTCTATGATCGTCACCTATGTGAAGCCCTCCCAGGATGCAGCCATAGCCGGTACTTATAAGGACATCAAGTTCACCAACAACTACAGCACCCCAATTTACGTGGAGGGCTATACTGAGGGCCGGAAGCTGACATTTACCGTGTACGGCAAGGAGACCCGCCCGGCCAACCGGAAGGTGGAGTATGTGTCCGAGACACTGGGCAGAACCGATCCCGGTGAGCCCCAGCAGATCGTGGACAACAGCCTGGCTCCAGGGGCCAAGGTGAAGGTTCAGTCCTCCCACACAGGGCTTCGGTCCAGGCTGTGGAAGGTGGTGACCGTGGACGGAGTGGAGACAGAGAGAACCCTGCTTCACACTGACTCCTACAACGCCTCCAAGGCCATTTACCGCGTGGGCCCCGCGGCTCCGGTTGTAGCGCCTCCCGTGGAGACGGCTCCCCCAGAGCAGCCTCAGGAGCCGATAGCACCCATCACCGGCGTGGACGGCGGACCAGGCGTATCACCGGCACCAGCACCGTCTCCGGAGACAGCCGGCGGACCGGGCGGTGAGCCCCAATGAGAACAGCAGGCCAGGGACCGGGCGGCTTTGAGAAGCGTGACGGCCATATGAAACCAGGGCAGGACCTGATCATGGCAGGATTTGCAGGACTGCGGGGAACCGTCAGGATCGCTGAATGCCGGAGCGAGGAGCTGGAGAGAAGGTTCAGCCCGGTGTTTTTGGAACAGCTGCGGGAGCCGGAATTCTCTGCAAAAGAGTGGACGGCCCGCTATGATGGATCATTAATTACAGCTTATGAATTCGTAGAAGAGGGCGGCGTATTAGCTGCCCTCTGGAATTTATCAGGGATATTTAACGCAGGCATAGAGTTTGACCTGCGCAGCATACCCATCCGCCAGATCACGGTGGAGGTCTGCGAACTGTATGAACTGAACCCCTACCGCCTGCTGACGGCGGACGCCTTTGTGGCGGCTGCGGACAACGGCGGCCGGGCGGTGGAACAGCTTCTTGAGATGGGGGTCCGGGCGGCGGTGATCGGGAAAGTAATTCCCGGCACAGCGCGCCAGAGGCGCCATGGGAATGAAGCTGCAGGATATTTGGAGCGGCCCCGGACCGATGAATATCTCCGGGTAATCGGGGCGAAACAGCAGTAATCAAACAAGCATGGAGGATGTTATGAGAGAACGTATCTTAGCGGTTATGGAGAAAAACAGCAGAATTGATTTGAAGGATCTGGCCATCCTTCTGGGCGAGAGCGAGGTGGCTGTGGCCAATGAGATCGCGGCCATGGAAAAAGAACATATTATCTGCGGATACCACACCCTGATCAACTGGGATAACACCAGCGATGAGAAGGTTGTAGCCCTGATTGAAGTGAAGGTTACCCCTCAGAGAGGCATGGGCTTTGACAAGATTGCGGAGCGCATCTACCAGTACAGCGAGGTGGAAGCCGTTTATCTCATGAGCGGTTCTTTTGACTTTACCGTATTTATCGAAGGCAAGACCATGCGCCAGGTGGCCCAGTTCGTGTCCGAGCGTCTGGCCCCTATGGAATCTGTTCTCAGCACGGCAACCCACTTTGTACTGAAAAAGTATAAAGACCACGGCACCATCATTATGGACCAGGTGCAGGATGAAAGGATGTTGATTACCCCATGAGAAATCCCTTATCAGACAAGATCGTACAGATTCCGCCCTCAGGAATCCGTAAATTTTTCGATATCGTAAGTGAAATGAAGGATGCCATCTCCCTTGGCGTTGGCGAGCCGGACTTTGACACGCCGTGGCACATCCGGGAGGAGGGAATCTATTCCCTGGAAAAAGGACGCACCTTCTACACCTCCAACGCAGGCCTGCGCCCCCTGAAGGTGGAGATCTGTGAATATTTAAAACGCCGCTGCGACGTACTCTATGACCCGGACCAGGAAGTGATGGTCACTGTGGGCGGCAGCGAGGCCATCGACGTGGCCCTCAGAGCCATGATCAACCAGGGCGATGAGGTTCTGATCCCACAGCCCAGCTACGTGTCCTATATGCCCTGTGTGGTGCTGGCGGACGGCGTTCCGGTGATCATCGAGCTGGAGGAGAAGGATCAGTTTAAGCTGACCCCTGAGAAGCTTCTGGAGAAGATTACGGATAAGACCAAGATTCTGGTGCTGCCGTTCCCCAACAACCCCACTGGAGCGATCATGGAGAAGCAGGAGCTGGAGGAGATCGCGCGGATCGTCATTGAGAAGGATTTATTCGTTATCTCCGATGAGATATATTCAGAACTTACATACAACCAGCAGCATGCCACCATCGCCGCATTCCCGGGGATGAAGGAGCGGACTGTGCTGATCAACGGCTTTTCCAAATCCTACGCCATGACCGGCTGGCGTCTGGGCTACGCCGCCGCACCGGCCATTATTTTGGAGCAGATGCTGAAGATCCACCAGTATGCCATCATGTGCGCTCCAACCACCAGCCAGTACGCAGCTGTTACCGCGCTGAAGAATGGCGACAGCGATGTGGCCATGATGCGCGAGTCCTATAACCAGCGCAGGCGCTACCTGATGCATACTTTCCAGGAAATGGGAATTGAATGCTTTGAGCCTCTTGGCGCATTTTACACCTTCCCCAACATCAAGCGTTTCGGCATGACTTCGGAAGAATTTGCCACGGAGCTGCTGAAGGAGGAGAAGGTGGCGGTGGTTCCGGGTACTGCATTCGGAGACTGCGGGGAAGGCTTTGTGCGTATATCCTACGCGTACTCCCTGGATAACCTGAAGGAGGCCCTGGGCCGCATCGGGCGTTTTGTTAATAAGCTGGACGGGAAGGCGTAAAACATGATGAACGTTGTATTGCTGGAACCGGAGATGCCATCCAACACGGGTAATATCGGCCGCACCTGCGTGGCTACGGACACGCGGCTCCATCTGATTGAGCCGCTGGGCTTTAAGATCAATGAGAAGGCTTTAAAGCGGGCGGGGCTGGACTACTGGGATAAGCTGGACGTACAGGTCTACAGCGACTATCAGGACTTCCTGGAGCGCAACCCGGATGCCCTGGGGAAAATGTACTTTGCCACCACCAAGGCCCACAGGGTCTACAGCGATGTATCCTATGAGCCGGACTGCTATATCATGTTCGGCAAGGAGAGCGCCGGGATTCCTGAGGAGATTCTGGTGGAAAATGAGGATGCTTGTGTGCGTATTCCTATGTGGGGGGATATTCGTTCTCTGAATTTGTCTAATTCTGTGGCTATTGTGCTTTATGAGGCGTTGCGGCAGAATCGGTTTGAGGAGCTGAAGTTGGTTGGGAAGCTGCATAAGTTGGAGTGGAAATAGGGAAGGTGTGGAACTGTCTCTTATACACATCTGACGCTGCCGACGAGCGATCTAGTGTAGATCTCGGTGGGCGCCGTATCATTAAAAAAA
>OKVW01000969.1_pt1 | contig 13525 bp, 8 predicted proteins | sample 1606991 | NCBI WGS metagenome assembly OKVW01 (sample SAMN03281021, study PRJEB24777) | human gut metagenome | isolation source: fecal sample PR177 from 1 month old male Malay infant, vaginal delivered...
AACCCCCGCCGCCCCCGCCGCAAGCAGACAGCAGGTGATCCGATTTTGTATTCGCATATTATTCTCCAATTCTGTTGTTATTCGGTCAGTAATTCATAGACAGAGATCTTCCTGATCCGTACAGCCACAGCCATACAGATAAAAAAGGAATAGATCATCAGGCAAATGCTCATGGCCAGAAGCATTTCCGGATGGATCTCAAAGTCCATGCGGGAGATGCCCACGCCTCTGAACAGGAGGCTGGACAGCCGGTTCACACTGATTATAGCCAGCAGGCTGCCCGCCGCGGCCCCTGCGGCGACTGAGGGCATAAAGCTCACCCCGATCTGCGCCATCAGCTGCCAGTTGGTGTACCCCATGGATTTATAGATACCGAACTCCCGGCTGCGCCTCACCAGCATGGAGCTGATCACCATATAGAATACCAGGGTAATAATCAGAAGCGTACTGGCCAGAATCATCCCGCAGATCAGCCTCATCATCATAACAATGCTGTCCACATTAGAGACAAACAGCTTGTGGTTGTCCTCAATCTTGTCAATCTGGTAGGCCGATGTATCCCCGGACAGGATGATCTCCCCATCCCTCATCAGAGCATACTGAACACTGTCCGCCCCATACATGGACACCAGACGGGTCAGCTTCTCCTCCGCCTTCTTTCTGGCATTCATCCGCTCCTGTTCCCTGCCGGACACCATCGACGGCGACATTACCCGGAAGGTCTGTTCCATTTTCCGGATATATGCTTCGTTGTCCGTCCCGGGTTCCAAATATACCTGCACGGTCTTGGGCCGGTAGGTGGGGTTGATGCGCAGCAGACCGCTCACGCTCAGGTAGCACTGCTTACCGAAATTATTCATGGTCTGGGCCAGTCCGCAGACTATGTAATCCGCGGTGATTCCATCCGAAGCAACTTCCACAGAATCCCCTATACGCTTGCCCAGCAGATCCGCCATCACCCCGGTCAGCACGATCTCATTATCATACTGCGGTAAATAGCCCTCATATACCGTGACCGTCTCCATCTTACTGTAATCATCGGACACATAGCTCATCACCAGCGCCCCCTCCACGGTTACTGATGTGGTCTCATACAGCGACGTCTTCCTTACCCCTTCCATGGACTCAATATCCGAAACCAGCTGATCATAATCCCCATGAGGGGCTGCCGTAACCAGAAGGTCCGAGATCTCATAGCCGGTCATCTCCAGCAGCAGGCGGTCATTGATCCCCAGATTCCAGTAGAATACCACCGCCATAGACAGGGCAAATGCCACCCCCAGGAACACAGACCCCACCATCATGTACATCTTGCGCTGATACATCATGTGCTTAAGCCCCAGCGCCCCATTCAGAAAACGTCTCATTCTGTCCAGCGGGAAATGATTCTTAGAGAAGTTATGGCTGTGTATTCCGCCTCTCAGGGCCTGCACCGGCTGAATTCCGGCCGCCTTAGCCGCCGCTGCCTGGGATACCAGCAGCACTGCCAGGATCACCGAAAAACCGCTTACAATATCTGTAAAAAAGTGATTTCCTGTCTTCCATGCAATTCCCACGGAGTGGGTGATCAGTCCGCCCAGGCCGCCCAGGATTCCGTAGGAGGCCAGAATCCCAAGTACCGCGCCCCCTGCTCCCAGCACAAGGAACTCCAGCGCAATGGACTGCCTGATCTGCCTGCCTGTATACCCCATGGCTCCCAGCGCTCCGATATTGTGCATCTGGGTCTCAATGTGGTTGGCGATCCTGAACCGAATAGCCAGCAGGACCACCAAAACAATCAGGGCGGAAAATGCCAGCAGGATTGCCGAGAGGATCGTCACCACCATAGTGGTTCCGTTTCTCATCTCCGCTATTGAGAAATCCATAACCGTGGAATCCAAGGCAGCCGCCTCAATCTTCACATCCGTCTGATCCTTAAAATCCTTCCGCAGTGCCTCAATGTCCGCCTGGTCCTTAACCCGCAGCGACAGATAATATCCGCCTCCCACCTGGCTGAAAATCTTCTCAAAAGCCGCCTCCGGCATATAGATATTCACCAGAGAACTGACCGAGGACTGGAACCAGGTAGACTGGGAGAACCCGGCCACCCTGAAAGTATAAAGCTGTTTCTTAAAGATCACGCTGAATTCATCCCCCGGCTTATAATTAAGCTCCCTCATAAACTCCGGCAGATATACCGCCTGGTCCTCCGGCACCTCCGCCAGCTTTTGTATTTTGTATCCCTTAATAGGCAGCTGGTCCGCAAGGCTGAAGAAGCTGTAAGACACAGCGCCCCCCTCCGGAAATGCCGCCAGATCCATCATTGCAATCTCCTGGGTCTGGGCCTGGGCCACCCGCGGGTCCTTCTGGAAGAACTCCAGATACTCATCCTTATATTCATTGGCCGCAAACCGCACCGTATAGTGCGCTCCCATCAACTCATTATTTGCCCTGTTATAAAAGCTTCCGATGCCCAGCAGAAGGGCTGCCCCAACATTTAACATGGCTGCGGACAGGGCTATCAGCAGCGCCATGGACAGGGCCACTCCCCGTTTCCTGCGCAGGTTGGCGCGGGTGATCATCCATACTGCCATCTTACCACCCCATTTCCGCCAGAAACGCGCTCAAGGCCCTGCTGCGCTCCGGTGTATCTTCTATATAATCCCCCAGCAGGCATTCCCCGCAGATTGCGCCGTCCTTTAAATATATAATTCGGCTGCCCCGCCTGGCAGTATTGATGTCATGGGTGACCACGATCAGGCTCTGGCCGTTTTTGTGAACCTGGGTCAGGGTATCCAGCACCTGACGGCTGTAAACCGAATTCAGGGCTCCTGTGGGCTCATCGGCAAAGACCACTGCCGGCCGGTTGATCAGCGCACGGACAACGCCTACACGCTGGGCCTCGCCGCCTGAGAGCTGGGCCGGAAATTTACCGAAATCCGCCTCTGTGATTCCCACCTGCCGGAGCAGCTCCTTAGCGCGGTTCACCGTCTCCCTCCTGTCCCTGCTGACCAGCAGACCGCTGGCCAGTACATTATCCAGCACGCTCATATTGTCCAGCAGGTGGATCTGCTGGAACACAAACCCGCAGTTTTTCCTGCGGAACAGAGCCATGGCGCTGATGCCCAGGCTTCCGATATCCGTGCCGCCATAGTTAACATTTCCCAGGGTGGGCTGGTCCATGCCGGACAGGGCGTAGAGCAGCGTGGATTTTCCCGAGCCGGAGGCCCCCATGATAACCGTAAAATCCCCCTCATAGATGGTCAGGTCCAGATTCTTCAGCACGTGCTGCTGCAGTCCGCCTGTGGAAAAGGTCTTACACAGTTTCCTGGTCTCTATCACAACATTTTTCATAATTAAAACTCTCCTTTTAACAGCATATCCCCATTATACAGAGACGGCCGGGGAAAGTCCTTAGAAGACTTCTGCCTATTTATTAACAGTTTCCTAAATACAAAAAGAACAAACCGCCTGCCAAATGGCAGACGGTTCGCTCCAAACACAAAGGATAAAGGTATTTTCCCCTTAGGGAATCGGATTATTTACCGTAATAAGCTCTCAGGTACATATCTTTGATCTCACTCATCAGAGGATATCTGGGGTTAGCGCCGGTGCACTGGTCATCAAAGGCCTGCTCAACCATCTCGTCAAGTCTGTCTAAGAAGTCCTTCTCATCGATGCCGTAGGCCTTGATGCTGGACTTGATTCCAACCGTCCTCTTCAGCTCCTCAATCTTCTCAACCAGCTTCTTCACTGCGTCAGCGTCATCCTTGGCATTGATACCGCAGAAACGTGCGCACTCTGCGTATCTGGCCTGGGTATGCGGATACTGGTACTGGGAGAAGGTTCCCATCTTGCGCGGATTCTCATCTGCGTTAAACTCCACAACCAGGGACAGAAGCAGTGCGTTTGCAACGCCGTGGGGCAGGTGATGGAAGGCACCCAGTTTGTGAGCCATGGAGTGGCACACACCCAGGAAGGCATTGGCAAATGCCATACCGGCCATACAGGAAGCGTCTGCCATCTTCTGACGGGCCTCCACATTGGTGGGCTCGTTGTAAGCGGTGGGCAGGTAATCAAACACATTCTTCATTGCCTTTAACGCAAGTCCGTCTGTGTAGTCGGTTGCCATCACGGAAGCATATGCCTCCAGTGAATGCACCAGGACATCAACGCCGGAGGCGCTGGTCAGTCCCTTGGGCTGGCTCATCATATTGTCTGTGTCCACAATTGCCATGTTGGGCAGCAGTGCGTAGTCAGCCAGCGGATATTTGATACCGGTCTCCTGATCGGTGATAACTGCAAAAGGTGTAACCTCGGAACCTGTACCGGAGGAGGTGGGAACAGCGATGAAGTATGCTTTCTCGCCCATCTTCGGGAAGGTGTATACACGTTTCCGGATATCGATGAAACGCATTGCCATATCCATGAAGTCTACTTCCGGATGCTCATACAGAACCCACATGATCTTGGCTGCGTCCATTGCGGAACCGCCGCCCAGGGCGATGATTACATCAGGCTCAAAGTCTCTCATCATCTTGGCGCCGGCCTGTGCATTGGCCAGAGTCGGGTCGGGCTGTACATCGGCACATACGGTGTAGGTGATGCCCATTTCGTTTAAGTGCTTGGTGATCACGCTGGTGTAGCCGTTCTTGTACAGGAAGGAGTCTGTTACGATAAATGCCCTCTTCTTGCCCATTACGTCCTTCAGCTCCTGTAATGCAACCGGCAGACAGCCCTTCTTAAAGTATACCTTCTCAGGTGCACGGAACCACAGCATGTTCTCTCTCCTCTCAGCAACGGTCTTGATGTTCAGTAAATGCTTCACGCCTACGTTCTCAGATACGGAGTTGCCGCCCCAGGAACCGCAGCCCAGTGTCAGTGACGGAGCCAGCTTGAAGTTGTACAGGTCGCCGATACCACCGTGGGAGGAAGGAGTATTGATCACAATACGGCAGGTCTTCATGCGGGCCGCATGTGCCATGATCTTATCATTTTCATTGATATTCACATACAGGGAAGCGGTGTGGCCGTAGCCGCCGTCGGCTACCAGCTGCTCCGCCTTGCACAGAGCCTCCTCAAAGGTTTTGGCCTTGTACATTGCAAGTACGGGGGACAACTTCTCGTGTGCAAACTCCTCGCTGATGTCCACGGACTCAACCTCACCGATCAGGATCTTAGTGGCTTCCGGAACCTCAACACCCGCCAGCTTGGCGATGTTGTAAGCGGACTGCCCTACGATCTTGGCATTCAGGGCGCCGTTTACCAGGATGGTCTTTCTGACCTTATCAATCTCACCCTGCTTTAAGAAATAGCAGCCTCTGTATTCAAATTCTTTTCTGACTTCTTTATAAACAGATTCCATCACAGTCACAGACTGCTCGGAAGCACAGATCATACCATTGTCAAATGTCTTGGAATGGATGATGGAGCTCACAGCCATTCTGATGTCAGCCGTATCATCGATGATAACAGGCGTATTGCCTGCGCCAACGCCCAGTGCAGGTTTGCCTGAGGAGTAAGCTGCCTTAACCATGCCGGGGCCGCCTGTTGCCAGGATCAGGTCCGCATTTCTCATAACCTCATTGGTCAGCTCCAGGGACGGTACGTCGATCCATCCGATGATTCCCTCGGGAGCGCCTGCCTTCACAGCTGCCTCCAGAACGATTTTAGCTGCCGCGATGGTGCTGTTTTTAGCACGTGGATGTGGGGAAATGACGATGGCATTGCGGGTCTTTAAGCAGACCAGGGTTTTGAAGATCGCGGTTGAGGTGGGGTTGGTGGTTGGGATTACCGCTGCGATCAGTCCGATTGGCTCTGCAATCTTCTTGATCCCGTACTCCTTGTCTTCCTCTACCACGCCTACTGTCTTGGTATCCTTATATGCGTTGTAAATATACTCGGAGGCGTAGTTGTTCTTAATTACTTTATCCTCTACGATGCCCATACCAGTCTCAGCTACCGCCATCTTAGCCAGGGGAAGACGCATTTTGTTGGCTGCGCTTGCCGCTGCGAAGAAGATTTTGTCTACCTGTTCCTGTGTATAAGTAGCAAAAACTTTCTGCGCTTCACGCATTGCATTCATCTTCGCAACAAGTCCGTCTACGCTGTCAATGATCTCGGGGACAACCTGTTCTTTCATCTTTGCCATTTCCTTTTCCTCCATATACCTTGTGTTTGTGTGGGGTTTATTTTCTTACTATCGTTGATTGATAATTAATTAACGATCTCACTGTTTGCATTATAAGGCATTGTTAAAAATATGTCAATAACAAAATTATAAAAAATTCAAAAATTTTCGGTTGTCATAACTGTAAATATTTCTTCGCATCAGACGGGGCCGCGGCGGCGCATTATCCGATGCGCTGCCGCGGCCCTTGGTAAAACCAGCGTCTCAACAAGCTTATAATCCAAATGTTTTAAACAGCTGCTCACGGTACTCCCTGTCCCTGGAAGCCTTCTCCAGATCGTCATACCGCTTCTGACCAATCAGCAGAAGGTTCAGCCTGCTGACTCTTTCCTCGCCTCTGGTTATGCCTTCGCTTATGCCTTTGCTCATGCCTTCGCTTCTTCCCTCTAGCCGCTCCATAACCTTCTCTTCCCACAACTGCATATACTTCACCTCAATTCCTTCATTGCTCTTTACCGCCTTCACCCGCTCATGCAACCGCTTCAGCCTGGGACTCTGGAAACAGCGGGCCGTCTCCTCATCAGTATGTTCCACATAACGCAGAAAATCACGCAGCTCCTTTGTCACATTATCCTGATCTTCCCCTCTTGTATATAAGAACATACGCACCGCACCGTCCTGCAGGCACAATGCCGGATCTTCGCAGCACCGCATTTGAAATGTATAAACACTGCGCTTCAACCCAAACAGATCAAAGGGCGCTATCATAATCAAATGCACGTCCCTCAGCCGGTTAAAATCAACGGTTCCCGGCTCCAACAGCCCTGCATCCAGCACCGACTGATAATAACGGCTTCGCCTGGGCAGATTCTTCGTATTCACAGACTGCATCTCAGAATTGTAAATATTCCCCTCTTCGTCCTGCCCCCACACATCCAGCCGGATTCCCCGGAACGTGGGAAGGGTGCGGATCTCCTTCTCACTCTGCACCGTCTCTTTTAATAAAATCTCCCTGCCGAAGATCATCTCCAGCACATCCCGGTAAGTGCCGGGATCTTCCATTACTTCATTGAATAGGAACCTGTCCAGCAGGTTCAGCTCTGCTAGTCTCTTCCGCCTCTTTTGCGCCATAATAACTTCTCCTTCCATTTTAACACACTGCCGCCTCTTTGTTAAGGTTTGATGGGAAATCTCCGGCGAATTACCGGATGTGCGAACCGCACATTTGAAAACTTAGATAGGTTTATCATACACCCCCCAGGGCGCAGATGCAAGGATTTCACACTGCCTGTCCTGAATCCGGTAGATAATCTGATCAGTTTATGGGATAATGTAAATTAAACAACACATATATAGGAAGGAAGCAGGCAAAATGGCAGCTGAAGAAAAACGGATACTGAAAATGTTCTATCTACTGACAAAGACGGACGGCTATATCAAGGCAAATGAACTGGCCCATCTGCTTTCAGTCAGCGAACGCACGGTGAAAGGGGAAGTGGAGCAGCTGAAAGCCTTTATCCAGAAATGCGGCTGCACCCTGGAATCCGTACGGGGCAAGGGCTACTGCCTGAAAATCCAGGATCAGGCATGTTTTCAGCAGTCCAGGGAGCGGGTGGAGATCCTGTTCAGCAACATTGACAAGGGGCACAAAGAGAACCAGGTCTACCACATCGCCAGGGCCATTATGCGGTTTGAGGGGACAGATGAGGAAGGATACTTCCGCCTGGAGAACCTGGCCGATAGGCTCTACATATCAGCCAGCGCCATGAAAAAGGAAATGCCCGGCGTCAGGGACTTCCTGGGCTCCTTCAACCTGTCCCTGCTGTCCCGCCCGGGCCATGGGCTGCAGCTGGCAGGAGATGAATTCAGCCAGCGCCTGTGCATTCTGGAACTGTATGAGAACCATTTCCGCAAGCGGGTGGTCACCTTCCGTGACAATGAATATGAGCAGGCATTTGCAGACCGCGGGGACAAGGATCTGATCCGCCGGGCCACCCTGGAGGCGCTAAGGGCCTCGGACAATGAAGTGTTTGATATTTATGTAAACCGTTTGGTGGACTACCTTCTGCTGATGCGCAACCGGGTCCAGGCCGGGTTCAGACTGGGCCAGCCCGGCGGCCCCTGTGAGAAATACGCTGTGGAGATCTGCAGATACCGGGAATATACCCTGGCCAGGAAGCTTGCGGCGGTTCTGGAGACATTTCCGGAGTTTCAGGCAGATGAGGGAGAAGTGATTGGTATTGCCCTCCTGCTGCTGCTCTGGGGGGACTGGGAGGAGGTGCCGGGGCTTCCCCAGCGCTTCCCTGCATTCTACCCGGAGGCAGTGAGGCTTTCCCAGGTGCTCACCAAAGAGCTGGGCGCACGGTGGGGCCTGGACTTTACCAGGATTGATTCCGCATTTCCGGAGAAACTGGTTCCGGGGCTGCTGCGCATTCTGATCCAGATGCATTTTGGATACAGCCAGTGCCGTCTGGTAGGCAACTCCATCTCCGAAAACGCCATCAAAACCTCCCTTTTGTCCATGTCACTGGCCGACAGCCTGGCAGAACTGCTCTATCAGGCCTGTGCTAAGAAGATTAACGAATACAGTATACAGCTTTTGGCTGTGCGGATATATGGGACAATTGATTCCATCGGCTATTCCTATACCCCGAGACGGGTCCTAATCTGCGCGCGGAACGGAAAGGACAGCGCCCATGTCATCGCAGAGGCAATCCGGCGCAGGCTGGGGGAGTGGTGGATTAATAAGATAGAGATCAGTGAACTGTATGAAGCCCGCAAATACCCCGCCGGGGATTACGACTGCCTGATCGGAAGCTTCCGCCCTTACGCATACCGCTACTCCTGGCCATATATTGAAGTGAACCAGATCCCCACACCGGAGGATTACAGCCGCATACGGGAACAGGTTGTGCTGACGGGATATAACGTAAAGGAGGCGGAGCAGCTATGCCGGTTTGATGTGGTGCGGGTCCACCGAGACTTTGCAGGCAGCAGCGCTGAGAGCATCCTGCAGCTGATCGCCTACCAGTGGGGCAGGGATCTGACTGCAAAGGAGGAGCTGGCCCGGCTGCTGGCCCAGGAAGGCCACGCCCGCATACACAATAAAATGATGGCTATTTTTATTCCCGCATCCTACACCGGGCAGCAGATCTTTGAATTGTATATTCCGAAAAAAAGCGTATTGTTCCGGGAAGGCAGTGTAAAGGCAATCTTATTCGTCTCCGTGGATTTCCAGAATACACCTGCCACCCTTCGATACATGGAGCACGCGGTCCGGTATCTGGCCGGCCAATTTGAGGACATTGGGAAAACAGCCGATTCCAGCACGATTATGAACATCCTGACCAACATCATACTGAAAAACATGTAAATAAATGTAAAGTAAAGGAGAGTGTTTATGGAACAAATGGTTTATAGGAAGAAATGGCCGGAACTTGGATATGAAAGTGGGCAAAATCAGAATCTGCCGCATACGCCTATGATGCCGCATATGCTTGGAAACCAAGCCATGCTTGGGCAGCTCCAGGACAGCCAGGGTGTGATCCAGAGGAAGCTGGAGGCCAGTGTGTCACTGATACCGTTACAAACAGCGGAAAATCTGTATCCTTCCGACGGAATAGCAATTGATTCCATGAAATTGCAGGGCCGGTCGGAAACCGGTCTGAAAGGACAGGGAAACCACACAATTGCAGATACCTTTGTCAAGAAATATCAGAAGGAAATATTAAAGGAACGTCCCGTCAGCGATGCGTTGGACCTCTACTCAAACCTGATGGATGAATTGCGGAAGGACGTCGCTTTGGCAGGCTCTGATTACACCGCCGACCGCCGTGATAAATGTAATGAATATCTAAATCTCGCTCAGGAAGCTGGTACCCAGATGTCCGGCCAGTATAACTCTTATGTCTGGCGGAAAATACTTACTGAATTAATTAAAGCTTACAATGATGCATATGCATATGGTCCCTTTTCAGAAACAGGGGTGGCTGGAAGAGGGTCCGGAAAAGGTGAAGGAACCGGTAAGGCAAAATCCAAAATGGCTAAAAAACTGCAGCATTTTGATCTGTTGGGAGCCTCCTACATTCTGGATGTAAATGCTGTGGAACAGACTGGCGTGCTTGACGAACAGTATGACACCTACGCAGGAGTTGCAGCTTCTGAGGCCGATCCCATTACTGATGCGATGCTGCATTCTGTACAGATTAATGTTGAGGCAGCTCTTAAATATCCCAGTTATTCCAGAATTCTGGTCTGGCTGATCTTAACCCACAATAACCAGATTCAGGCTGAGCGTGCCAGACTGTTGAGCCAAAAATTCCAGGAAGTATTCTTAAACACAATAGTTTCGCAGCTTGCACAAATCAAAGAAAGTCCAGTTCCACAAATGCTTGCAGTGATACAGAGCGGCCCGTGGATGGCTGCTTTTCAAAACAAATGTATCTTTAATGGCCTGGAATTCGCCGATGGAATCGGTGCTAAAGCCAAAGAGTGTATGCGTGGTATCATTGCAGAATTCAATATATCCAAACCTCACCCGATGACCAAATTACTCGATATTATGTGCTGTAACATAACCAATACAACAGACGTTTTAATTTCCCGCGAAAACAAAAAAATTATCCAAGCCGGCCTGGACACATTGAAACAAACCAGCCCGGACTCACTTGATCTGCTTACTAGAAGGGCGCTGACAATGTATGGATCTATTAATCAAGCCTACACTACGCGTACCCGCAAATCCTTTTATCCCCAGCATAGACGAATCCGTGTCGAGGGCGGAGAATTAAAACGCTATTTCGAAAAGCTGCCAAAAAAACTGAATGAAGAGCTGGCAACATTTTCTCCCAATATGAGTATGAACACAGAACTGCCTGAAGACAGCTACTGGGAGAGTCTGTCTAAGAGTTTTATTCAGCTTTCCTCTCACCTTGCGGATGAGCAGGAGAAAAAACCTTTTACCAGTTTAGATCTTAGTGCACTTAACCTAACCTTTATTATAAGCAAAGCATATCTGACCGGAGGCTATCTGTGTGAGGATTCTTCGGATAATGCGATGCAAGGACGCCAGGCTGCCGCAGCTGATCTTTACTCCAATGTCCAGCAGCTGCTTAACGCCGCGTGGCAGCTATGTAATTCTTAACCCTATAATTGTGCATTTTTTCCGCCCCAAATCCAACAGCCACCTTTTTTTAGAAAATGCAAAAAAAATGCACTATAAGAAGGGCAATTATCAATCCTCATACTCACATAATGCATATAATTGAATGGAACTCTCCCTTCATTGCACTATAATAAAAGCATAACGGTGAATCACAGAATTCACCGCATACAACCAAACACGCCCTGTATCACAGGGGAGAAAAGAAGGGGGAACTAATATGATACAAAGTGCTTTGCTGTGTGCGCTTGTGTGGCTGATTGTCCAGGGTATTGACCGGCTGATGTCATGGCAGACGTTCCAGCGTCCCATTGTAACCGCTACACTGACCGGCCTGCTGCTGGGAGACATGCCCACGGGTATGATCATGGCTGCCTCGCTGGAGGCCATCTTCATGGGAATCTCAGCCATCGGCGGCTCCATCCCGGCAGATCCCTGTGCCAGCAGCATCATTGCCGTGGCCTACACCATTCTCACCGGAGCAAATGTGGAGACCGGACTGGCCCTGGCCATGCCCATCGGAACCCTGATGGGATCTGCCAATGAGATGTGGAAGCCCGTCCTGGCGGCTCTGGCGCCCTACTGGGAGCGTCTGGCCGGAAGCGGCAAGGTGAGATCCTTCCGCGCCCAGGTCATCGCCTGCGGCCTGTTCCTGGACCGTCTGCCCCAAGCTATCATCATGTTCGCGGCCATCGCCTTCGGTGTCACCGGCCTGGAACAGGTGATGAACAACATGCCTCCCTTTATCATGGCCGGCCTGTCCGCAGCCAGCTCCATGATGACCGGTATCGGCTTCGCCATCCTGATCTCCATGATCTGGAATAAAGAAATCGGCTGGTTCTTCTTCATCGGATACGTGCTTCAGAAGTACCTTCAGCTTCCCACCGTGGCCATTGCCATTATCGCAGGTGTGATCGCATTCATGTATTTCTGCACAGAGAAGAAGTTTAATGACTTAAGGCGTTCTATTGAACAGGGTGCGGTCCAGTCCGCCGGAGAGGAGGATTTATTCTGATGGCAAAGACAACATACAGTGCACAGGAGAAGAAAACCCTGTGGAAAATGTTCTGGAACTCCGGTCTGGTATTCTCCGGCTTCAACATGGTAAAGATGGAGGGAAATGCATTTGCCCTGACCATGGAGCCGGCTCTGGAGGAGCTTTACGAGGATAAAAAGGAGCGCAATGAAGCGCTGCAGCGCCACAATGGTTTCTTCAACACACACGCCGTATTTTTCTCACTGATTGCAGGCATCACCTACGCATTGGAGAAACAGAAGAAGACCACCGGCGGAGTGGATGACGAGATTATTGAGAATATTAAAGTAGCCCTTATGGGTCCCACAGCAGGCATTGGCGACGCATTTTTCTTCAACTGCCTGAGGGTTATTGCGGCAGGTATTGCCATTGGGCTGTGCGCCCAGGCCAATTTCCTGGGCGTCATCCTCTTTGTGCTGATCTACGGCATGTCCCAGGTGGCCGCCCGTTTCTATCTTATGCGCATGGGCTATCACTACGGCACCTCATTTATTGATTCAGTGTTCGAGTCAGGTCTGATGGATGCGCTGACCAAGGCCGCGGGCGTCATGGGTATCACCATGGTGGGCGCGATGGTGGCTTCCTCCGTCAACGTGAAGCTGGCCTGGACCATCAATGTGGGCCAGACATCTGTGGTGGTTCTGGATATTGTCAACTCCGTCATGCCCGGAATCCTTTCCATTCTCCTGGTATTCGGAATGGTGAAACTGATCAAGAAAGGTTACAAGCCCATTACGCTGGTATTCGGTATCCTTGTAATCTCCATTGTCCTGGCATTTTTCGGTATCTTTTAGGCAAGCCCGCTTAAGGGGAACATTAAGGGAGTATTTAAATATGAGTAAAATTACATGGAAGTCAAAAAATATTTTAACAGAGCAGGGAATGGTTGATGGATATATTACCATAGATGACGGCCGCATTTCCAATATTTCCCAGAATTACGACGGTGAATTCCAGGATGCAGGGGAGCTGAGCATTTATCCCGGAATTATCGACATTCACAACCACGGATTCGGCGGCTGGTCCATGACAGATCCCTGTGAGGACCGGGATATCCTGGGCTATGTGAAGGCCCTGGCCACTGTGGGCGTCACAGGCATACTGCCCACTGCCAAGGAGGAGGCCTTTGAGGCTGTTGCACGGGTTATGGATCAGGAATATACCGGCGCTAAAATCTACGGAATACACAGCGAAGGCCCCTTCTGGGCCAGAGGCGGGG
>OKVW01000970.1_pt1 | contig 13514 bp, 10 predicted proteins | sample 1606991 | NCBI WGS metagenome assembly OKVW01 (sample SAMN03281021, study PRJEB24777) | human gut metagenome | isolation source: fecal sample PR177 from 1 month old male Malay infant, vaginal delivered...
CCCTGGCTCTCACGGACGGATGCATCCAGCTCCGCCCGCGTACCCTTCCACCCCTAAATCCCCATCTCCCCTTTTATTGTCCAAGATCAGATCCCTTTTAGATACCGCACGGCATTCAAATGGTTCCCGTCATACTCCAGCGCCTTCTTCAGGAACAGTTCCGCCTGCTCCCCATTTCCCAGTCCCAGATTCCCAAGTCCGAGCAGGTAGCAGCAGTGGGCCTTGTTCCTCACATTCAGATCATCCTCAAAGATCAGGAAGTCCGGCAGGGACACTGCAAAATATTCGATGCGCACATCGTCGTTCATGTGCTGCTCTCCGTAATCAATGAGCCTGTAAAATCTGGCTTTGGCCTCGCCTGTGCGCCCCAGCTTCAGCTTAGCCAGTCCCTGGAATAGAATCATATCCGCGGGCTGGTCATAGTAGTACATCATTCCGGCCGGCTCATCCGGTCCCACAGACGCCTGCTCAAAATACGTCCTGGCCTGGACATCATTTCCCAATGCCTCCTCCACACAGCCCAGATAGTAATAAATGTGGTTGTCCTTGGTGCCTTCCAGCTTGCCTTCGCCCAGATTCTCAGGGTAAACCAACGCTTTTCTCAGAAGCTCACCTGCCTGCTGCCAGCATTTTGCGCGGACCGCTTCCCCGGCCAGCTCCACCAGGGACACTGTATACTGGGTAGTGATCTTGCCCTCTCCGCCCTCCCACGGGTGGAACTTCCGGCTCATGGTCAGGTCATATGCCTCTTTATATCTGCCCAGCTGGTTGTGAAGGGTGATATACTCGATCACCGCATCGTCCCTCTGCATAAATGTCTCTCTGTTTGCCTCATAATTGTCCAGCCGTTCCCGGGCGCTGACCCCCAGCTTCTTGTACAGCTGGTCCAGCTCCAGGAAGATCCGCGCATCCGCCGGATTCAGGGCAAATGCCTTCTCCATCACAGCTCTGGCTTCATCCTTCCGCCCCATCTTGTTGTAGTAGGACAGGGAGAGGTTACGCAGCGCGGCGGGGTAGCTGCCGTCCAGGGAGACGGATTTCTCCCAGAGCGCTGTGGCCCGCTCATACTGCAGTTTATCATAATACAGGCAGCCCAGGTAATAACAGGCCATGGCTCCCTGGGGATTGGCGCCGACCGCATATTCCAGCACCTGAAGATCTTCCAGTTTGTTGGGGAAGCAGTAATCCGGGCAGGCCTGCTCCGCCTGGGCCAGAAGCTCTGCCACATGACGGTTATTCTGACGGTTATTCTGCGCCGGGTACGTACCGCCTGCGTCTGCCGCACAGCCCTTCTCAGCGATCGCAGCAGCCACGTAATACGCCTTATAGTAATACACCAAAGGATTCTTCTCCGGGCACAGCTCCAGCATATCCACAGCCTCCTCATACGCCCCGAACTCCCCATAGTCCCTGGCCGCCTGCAGGTAATTCCCTGCAAAGCCCCGCATCAGCCTGTTCATCGCTTCCAGCTGCGCGCCGCGGCCCTCTTCCCCGCCGGCCAGCGAGCGCTCATACATGGACACATAGTCAAACCCATCTACCTGCAGATTTTCCCTGATCCAAGCTGCCGCCTCCCCGCTTCTGCCCAGCTTTCGCAGGATATATGCTTTCATTCCCCTGGCCTTCACATTGTGGGTATTTTTAACCAGGCCTTTTTCTGCCAGCTCCAGGGCCTGATGGTATTCTCCTCTCATGCATTGGATGGCCGCCAGATAATAGAAGGACATCTCCTGCTGTTCGTTGGTCCAGGTGGCCTTAAAGAACGCGTCATACGCCTCGTCAAACCGCCTCTGATACCACAGGCAAAGGCCCAGATTATAATAAGGCTCACTGTTGTGGGGGTTGGGGTTCTTCCAGACAGCCCGCTCCACCGCCTTCCTAAAATGCCCCTCTGCCTCCTTAAAATACCCTCTGCGCAGCAGCAGCAGCCCATATGCATTATTGATCCGCATGTCCCCCTCATCACGCTTCAGCCCTTCCAGATAATAGGGGTCCGGCAGATAGGTGGCGTGGCGGTACTGTTCAATGTGCAGTCCCGTGAGGTACAGTTCCTCATTGGACATCAGCTCCTTTGGCTCCCTGGCCGCCTTGGCAGGCTCCGGAACCTTCTGGCTCTCCTGCTTCTCCGGCTGGTATGCCACCAGCGTGCGCCCCTGCCACACTATCTCCGCTTTCAGCCTGGTCTCATCACAGATCTTCTGTCCCACTGCAATTGTATTCTCATAGATGTCCACCGGGGACAGCAGGACTTCCTCCTCATGGATCAGCGCCCCGTCATAATAAAGGCGCACCGCGGCCCCCTCATACCGGGATGTGCCGTAGGCGCAGAGATATACGCCGGACTCCTGCATTTCCATATTCAACGCCCCGTGGATGGTGGCGTTCTTCACCTGTCCCACCGCCTTGTAGGGCATAAAATACTGTTTAAAGGTCTTTTCCTCAAAAGGCTTCAGCCATGTAAAATCCGGCTGGTTATCCGTGTATACCCCGGTCATCAGCTCAATATAAGGACCGTCCTCATCGGTTAAATTCCTGTCCCAAGCCTTGCCGAAGTCGCCGCACCCCCAGGTCCACTGCTTCTTCCCCGGGGAAATGTGATGGTCCGCCACATGGAGAATTCCGGCCTTCTCCCGGTAATCGTAGCCGCCCACAAAATCATATTTGGATTTCTCCGCCATATAGGAGGTGGGCACCGGAATGTTCTTGTAACGGGAAATGTCCACGCCCTCACTGTAATCATGCTTATAATACACGCCCGTGGCAGTGGGGAAACGCGATACGTCCCGCTTGCCGTGATCCATCACCGCGTGCACATCCGGCGGGAAGATGGACTGGGTATATTCATTGACCGGAACCGCGGGGTTGGCCCACCACAGGAAGGTCTGGTCCATGGGCGTGCGGTTGTAGAGCTGTCCACTGATCTCAATATAGGCCTTCCCCGGATACAGGGTAAACATGGCGATGCCCTTGGTGCCGTACATCTGGTCCACATCATTGATCATCAGTGTGCAGCTGCCGTCCTCATGTTCCCGCAGCTGGTAATCCACGGGCATGTAGGTGGTAGGGCGGTGATGCTGGGGCCAGTTGAACTCAATGCCGCCGGAGATCCAGGGTCCGGTGAGTCCCACCAGGGCCGGTTTGATCACGTGGTTGTAATATACGAAATCATAGTTATTGGTTTTGTCTAAGGCTCTCTGGATGCGCCCTCCCAGCTGGGGCAGGATCATCACCTGAAGGTATTCATTTTCCAGAAATACCGCCTGGTATGCCTTGTCCGTCTTTTCATCGCTGATCTTCTCCACAGTTGGGTATGGATAGATCTTACCTGTGCTTCCCTGATACACCCTCTTGTCCAGGAATATGGGATTCTTGTCCGGTACCCCGGTCTCATAGGTGGGAATCACCACCTGCTCTTCCCAGATTTTCACACCCTCCATGTTCGCTCCTCCTATCTCGTTATTTATAAAAATGTTCTCTTTTTATCTATATCTACAATTCCTAATATATATTGATTTCTTTCATATTTCATTAGTTTTACTTGCCTATGAGTTTATAAAAATTGCTCTCTTTTCCGGTTGACCTTTCAGTAAAAAAATCCTATAATAATCTTAACAATAACCATGTTTCTATGAAGGAGGTTCACCGTTGAGATCCATCGAAGCAGGCGTTTTACCAAACTCTGATTATTATCTCTACACCCCCAGCACCCAGGCCGTAAAGACCTTTTTTTATCCTGTGTGCACCGGGTATTTCTCATATGCCCCGGGATACTGCCTGAAGCGGTCTTCTTATGACAGCTTCCTGATTATGTACATGAAGAAGGGCTCCTGCACGGTTCAGATCGGGACCCAGACCTGGAATGCGGCGGAGAACCAGATAGTGGTTCTGGACTGCTACAAACCCCACTCCTACTACACTGCAGTGGGCTGGGAGGCCCAGTGGCTTCATTTTGACGGTCCCGCCGCCAGGGAGTATTTCCAGATGATCACCGGAGGCAGCAGCCCCCTGATCACCCTGCGGGACAACTATAAATTTGAGAAATATCTGAACAAGATCTGCCAGCTGTTCAGGGACGGCGCCTCCATCAAGGAAGCCCTGGTATCCCAATATATCACCAATGTGCTGACCGAGCTTTTGGTGTCCCAGGAGAGCCACTCCGGCAGCACCGTACAGTCTGATGTCATCGAGGAGACCACTGCCTACATGAGCGAACATATGACAGAGCCGCTGACCCTGGATCAGCTGGCCTCCAGAGCCTCCTTAAGCCCCTATTATTTCACCCGGCTTTTCAAAAAAGAGACCGGCTTTACCCCCCACGAATATCTGATTGCCATCCGCATAAACGCAGCCAAGTTCTTCTTAAAGAACACCACCGCCTCCATCAAGGAGATCTGCTTTAACACCGGCTTTGGCAATGAGAGCAGCTTCTGCACCACCTTTAAGAAATGGACCAATTCCACCCCCAGCGAATACCGGGCAGCGTCCGGGGAATGATATTACTGCTTAAAAGGGGCGCCCTCCAGTGCTGGCAAGGGCGCCCTTTTATATTACAATGTGCTTTACTCAGCGGCAGCTCCCATTACTTCCTTATAGGTCTCAGGTGTAACTACAATCGCGTCAACAGCTGTCTCCTGAGGAACTTCCTTGCCTGCGATCAGGTCTAACAGAACGTTTACAGAACCTGCGCCCACTGCGTCTGCGGAGAAGTATGCGGATGCCTTCATGCAGGAACCGCCTTCCTTCTTGAACTCGTCCTTAGCCATGTATGCGCCAAGTCCTACCACACATGCGTCTGCATCCAGGCCTGCGCTCTCCAGAGCACGTGCCGCGCCCACGCAGCCCTCTTCGTTGGCTCCTGTTACCAGCCATTTCTTGATCTCGGGATGAGCGGTGATCACAGCGGTTGCGGCGGTGTTGCCCTTGTCTGTGGTTCCGTCGTAGTCAGCCTTGTAGATCTTGCTGGTATCAAAGTCAGGGCACAGCTCGGTGAACTTGTCATACTCTCCCTCTGCACGTGGTACGCAGCTGGATACAGTGTCCATGGTCATGATCAGCAGTCCAACCTCAGGGTCAGCTACCAGGTTGTTGTCCTTTGCATAGTTGGCCAGCCACTCGCCGTTGGCCTCACCGATTACGTAAGCATTGATTCCCACCCAGGGAGCCAGCTTGGCGCCGCTTGCATCCTGCAGTGCGTCATCAGCTGCCACTACGGGGATGTTGGCTTCTTTCAGCTTATCCACCGCAGCCTGTGACATGGTCTGGTCAGGGATACAGGTTACAACGCCGGAGGCCTTGTTGGCGATGGCATTGTCAATTGCTTTTAAATACTCCTCAGGGCTCATCTTGGCGTCCACGAAGATAAACTCTCCGCCAGCTGCCTCAACTGCCTTCTGAGCCGCGGCGCCCTCATCGATAAACCAGGTCTGGTCGCCTGCTTTGTAGATGCCGTACACAACCAGCTTCCCATCGGCTGCAGCTGCTGTGGTGTCGGCTGCGGGTGCTGCCGCCTCAGTGCCGGCCGCCTCAGTTGCCGCTGCTGTGGTGTCGGCTGCGGGCGCTGCCGCTGTCTCTGCCGTCTTGCTTCCTCCGCATCCTGCAAGGGATGCTGCCATGGCCAGTGCCATCAGTACAGATAATGTTTTTTTCATGTTCTCTTCTCCTTTTCCTTTTGATCATATTTGCAAAACACACGGTCGGATCTGTGTGGATTGTCCGGTTACAATTGTTTATGAGTTCTTCATACTTGCCGCCAGCAGGCTCCTGTCACGGTTTCTCTTTCTGATATAGTCGGAGGTCAGGGCGAACAGCAGCAGGCCGCCTCGGGCCACATACTGCCAGAAGGATGGTACGTTTACCATGGTTAATCCCATGTTGAAGGCCTGGATCAGGATGATTCCAAGCACTGTTCCGCCCATGGTCCCAACGCCGCCTGCGAAGGACACGCCGCCCAGAATTACCGCCGTGATGGCGTCAAACTCCAGGTTCACACAGGCCGCAGGCTGCCCGGAGTTCATGCGGGCCGCGAATACCACGCCGCCGATGCCGCAGAGCACGCCCATCATAATGTAGGAGACAGTGACAATCCTCTCAGGATTTAAGCCTGCCAGGCGGGCTGCATCCTTGTTGCCGCCGATGGCGTAAATGCTGCGCCCGAATTTTGTCTTGGCCAGGATAAAGCCGAAGATCACTATGGCGATAATCATGATCCATACGGATACCGGAATATTGAATACGCGGGCCTTGCCCAGAGTGATAAATGTCTTGTTGCTGACAGCCACCGGCTTGCCGTTGCAGATAATGTAGGCAAAGCCCCGGATAATGGACTGGGTAACCAATGTTGCGATAAATGCCTCCAGCTTGATCTTGTTGACCATCCAGGCATTGAACACGCCCACCAGGGCCGCCACAGCCAGGGTCACCAGCACTGCTGCGAGGAAGGGCACGCCCCAGCTCACCAGCAGGGCCGCGATTACGCCGGACAGGGCTGCCAGGGAACCGGGCGATAAGTCGTTCTGTCCTGCAATGATCAGGTATGTATGTCCGATGGCTACCAGGCCCACCAGGGAAGCCGCCACCAGCAGGTTGATGATATTGGTCATGGAGAGGAAGTTGGCGTTCAGTGATCCGAACAGGATAAATACAGCCAGAATTGCTCCCATGAGCACCAGTTTATCTCCGCCGATTAATTTTTTCATATTTTTCATGATTCACTCTCTCCTATCATTCCAAGACTGAGAAGCTTGCTTTCCGTTGCCTCATCTCTGGACACCTCTCCCGCAATTTTAAGGGATTTCATGACAATGATCCTGTCCGAAAGGCCGATTACCTCCGGCAGCTCCGAGGAGATAAGGATCACCCCCAGCCCCTGTTTGGCAAACTGGCAGATCATATTGTAAAACTCGGATTTGGCGCCCACATCGATGCCCTTGGTGGGCTCGTCCAGGATCAGCACCCTGGGGTTGGTGGTTATCCACCGGGCCACAATGCATTTCTGCTGGTTTCCTCCTGAAAGCTCCACAATCTTCTTGTCCGGGGACGGGGTCTTGATGCGGAAATCCTCGATGCCCTTCCTCGCCAGCACCTCCTCCTTTTTGGTGTCCACCACTCCCAGTTTATTGGAGTTGACATCCAGCATGGAGATGTTGATATTGTCCTTGACGCTTAGGTTGGCCAGGATTCCCTGCATCTTCCGGTCCTCGGGCACCAGCACAATGCCGTTATCCATGGCTTCCTTGGGAGAGCGGTTCACAATCCTCTTCCCCTCCAGCCACACCTCGCCGGACTTCATCTTGTCCGCGCCGATGATGGCCCGCATGACCTCCGTCCGCCCGGCACCTACCAGGCCGGAGAATCCCAGCACCTCGCCTCTTCTCAGTGTGAAGGAGGTTGGTTTTACATAATCTGAGGAGACATTTTTCACTTCCAGAAGCACATCACCGATCTGTTTGTCCCGGTCCAGGGTCTTGTAGATGTCGCCCAGGTCCCGGCCTACCATCATCTTGATCATCTGGCTCTCCGGCACCTCGCCCGTAACCACTGTGTCCACATAGCGTCCGTCCTTGAAGATGGCCACCTTGTCTGTGATCTGCTGGATCTCGTTCATGCGGTGGGACACATAGATGATAATCTTCCCTTCCTTTTTAAGCTTGTCAATGATGGAGAACAGGCTCTCAATCTCGGAATCGCTTAAACTGGCCGTGGGCTCGTCAAAGCAGATCACCTTTAAGTTCTCCCTGCTGTAGGCCTTCATGATCTCCACCATCTGCTGGTAGGCGATGCTTAAGTCCTTCACCTTGGCGTCCGGTTCAATGGGCAGGCCAAAGTCTTCAATGATCTTCCCCGCCATCTCATTGGCTTTCCTGGTGCTGATGACCCCGAATTTGTTCACCGGCATCCGGCCCAGATAAATGTTCTCAGCCACTGTCAGCTCCAGCAGGATCTGACGCTCCTGATAAATGATGCTGATGCCCTCCTCAATGGCCTCGTGGGGCGTCCTGAAATGCTTCTTCACCCCGTTTAACAGATACTCTCCCTCATCGGGCTGATAGTCCCCGTTTAACACCTTTAACAGTGTGGACTTGCCTGCGCCGTTCTCTCCGAGAAACGCCAGCACCTCTCCGCTGTAGGCCTTAAAACAGATTTTATCCAGCGCCTTGACTCCCGGAAAATATTTAGAAATGTTTTTAAACTCCAGTACATCTCCCATGGATGCTCCCTCCTTGCGTTGTCTATTCATTCACCGCCTGCATATCGCTGTCGCGCCACATTCTCCGGTACTCCACCGGCGTCATTCCCACCCGCTGTTTAAAGATCCGGCAGAAATACTGGGAGCTGTTGAACCCGGTCATCAGCGCCACATCGGTAATGGTATTGGAAGGCTCACACAGCAGTTCCTTGGCCTTTCCAATCCGAAGTATGGTGATATATTCCGTGCAGTTCATTCCCATCTGCTGCAGGAAATATTTCCGCACGTACCTGGAACTTATGCTGTACTGCCGGGACAGATCCTCTATGTTCAGCTCGCTCTCCAGATTCTCATTGATATGCCTGACCAGGCGGCCCACCCGGTCGCTGCCGGCAGGACCTGCCTCCTCCTTCTGCCCATCGATGTAATAGGACAGCCCCGCATACATCTGGGCCATTGCAAAATCCAGCTGTGACTTGGAATAGCTGTCCTCCCGCCTGGTGCGGTGGCAGCAGCAGACATTTTCCAGAAGCCGGATCACCGGCTCGCAGTTGCTGAATTTATAATAAGGCGTCCTGTTCTCCAGCAATGAGATCCCCTGGCAGGCTCCCTGCTGGGAGAACACCACCATCTCCACCTGTGTGATCTTGCAGGTCTTTTGGGAGTCCACCAGGAAGCAGTGGGGAACATAAGGATTGACAATGAGGCAGTTGCCCGGCTTAAAAGGCACATAGTCCTCGCCGATTCCCATGATGCCAAACCCTGTATTCACATAGATAATCTCATAGGCCGCATGGCTGTGGGTCTCAAACCGGTAGCTGGACGGAAACCGGAATATTCCGGCATTCTGCATCATCACATTGTAACCGCCGGCCGACATAAGCCTCAGTATGGAATCCTCCAATTTATTCATTCTGTCATCCCCTACATGATTCCGTGACGTTCAAAGGACTCCTTTGCCCCCATTCCCCCGCGGATTGCCTCAGCCACCATCTTCTCGCCGGTGGCCTTCTCATATGACCTCTCAATCACTTCCTTCTCAATTTCCCTGGGGATCACCACAACTCCGTCCAGGTCACCGAACACGATGTCCCCGGGATTTACCCTGACCCCCTCGATCTCAATTGGCACGCGGTAGTCGATCACCTTGCCCCTGGGTCCCTGGTCCTGGGCGTAGCGGCCGTAGGAGAAGCAAGGGAAATCCAGATCGATAATACCCAAGGTGTCTCTGTGGAACCCATTGACCACTGCTCCGGCCGCCCCTAGGATCTGCATCCTGGTGCACATCAGCTCGCCCACCAGCGCATATGTGGGGGAGGAACCGGTACAGATATAGACCTCGTTCTCCTTTAAATCATCCAGGGCTTCCAGCATCAGGCCAAAATTCTTCTTCATAATGGGGTTGTGCCCGTCGGACAGCTCCTCAAAAGCGTCCGCCTCCAGCACTGTCATGGCCCTGCCTGCCACCACCATGTGTTCTCTGATGGGCTGGACTCTGGCCGGAAGAAACTGGTGCAGATAATGCATTTTATCCAAAATGTCGCCGATTACCGCGGAGTAAAGTTCCTTCCGCATCATAGCAAACAGCTGATTGTCATTTTCCCAGGTAAACATGGATTCTCCTATTCTACAACAGCGCCTTCTGCTGCTGATTTACTGATCTTTCTGTAGGTATTCAGGTAACCGGGGGCCACTTCCTTCTCAGGCCTCACCCAGTTCCTCCGCCGCTCTGCAAGGGTCTCATCATCCACCAGCAGATTCAGGCTTCCGGCCGGAACATCGATTGCGATCTCGTCCCCATCCTCCACCAGGGCCAGCACGCCTCCCTCATAGGCTTCCGGGGAAATGTGTCCCACAAAACAGCCCCGGTTGGACCCGGAAAATCTTCCGTCCGTAACTACCGCGCAGCTGTCGGACAGGTTCATGCCCTCCAGGCATTTCATAGGGCGGTACATCTCCGGCATACCCGGTCCGCCTTTTGGCCCCTCATAGCGCAGCACAATCATGGTGCCCCGGGGAATCTCCCCCGCCAGGATGGCCCTGCAGGCCTCCTGCTCGCTGTGGTACACCCTGGCCCTGCCGCTGAAGGACAGCAGGTGTTCCGGGATGGCCGCCGGCTTCACCACGGCGCCCATGGGAGCCATGTTGCCGGTGAGCACCGCTACGCCGCCCTCCTGGCTGAAGGGTTCCGCCGCAGTGCGGATCACCTCCCTGCGCGTAGTTTTCCCGGACGCTGCCAGGTTCTCTTCCACCGTGCGCCCATTGACATTCAGGCAGCTCTTATGGAGAAATCCTTCCAGCTCCTGCATCACCGCCTGCACCCCTCCGGCCTCGTAGAAGTCCACCATGTCGTAGGGAGAAGCCGGGTATACGGAGGCGACCTGGGGAATCCTGCGGCTCATCTGTCCGAACCTGGACAATGGAAGCTGCCCCAGGCCCGCTTCTTTATAGATGGCCTGTAAATGCATGATCCCGTTGGTGGAACCGCCGATGCCCATGAGCACTGCCATGGCATTTTCCATGGACTCCTCTGTGATAATGCGCCTTGCCGTGATCCCGCTCCGGATCAGCTCCATCACCGTTTCCCCGGTGTCGTAGGCTGCCAGCAGCCGCTTGGAGTACACGGCGGGAATCACCGCCGACCCCGGCAGGCTCATGCCCATGGCCTCCGCCATGCAGCCCATGGTGTTGGCTGTCCCCAGCATTGCACAGGAACCAACACAGGGCTCCGCCAGATTCTCTATCTCTTTAAACTCTTCTTCGTTTATTTTTCCCCGCTGCTTCCAGCCCACGGCCTCGGTCACAATGTTGCCGTCGTAGTGTTTATTCTTGTACACAGCGGGCATCATGGGGCCGCTGTTGAGAAATATGGCCGGAATATCCAGCCTGGCCGCCGCCATTAAAAGTCCGGGCACGATCTTATCGCAGGACCCCAGAAGCACCATGCCGTCAAACCGGTGGGCTCTCACCATGCACTCCACGGAGGAGGTGATCAGATCTCTGGACGGGAGAATGTAGCGCATTCCGTCATGGCCCTCGGCGATTCCGTCACAAGGGGCGATGGTGCCAAAGGTCATGGCCGTTCCGCCGGCCGCCAGAATTCCCTTCTCCACCTGGGCGCACAGGCCGTCGATATTGTAATGGCCCGGCGTGGCGTTGGTATAGGTGTTCACAATGGCCACCAGGGGCTTCTTCAGGGCATTGTCCGTATATCCCATGGATTTATACAGGGCCCGCTTCAAGGCGCCTGAATCCCCCCGCAACAGCTGATTATAATATGTATCCTCCATCGCTCTCATCCCCTATACGAAATCGTTGGCCGCCACCACGGGAAGGGTAGCGCCTCCGTCAATGGTCAGCATGGTGCCTGTGATGTAATCCGCAGCATCGGAAGCCAGGTAAATCACCGCCTGCGCAATCTCCTCTGTGGTTGCAAAACGCTTCATGGGCAGGCGGGCGGCCGCATCCAGCCGGATATCTCCCGGTTCCCAGCCCACATCCGTGTAGCCGGGGGCCACTGCCACCATGCGGATGCCCTTTAAGGAGAGCTCCATTGCCGCGTTCTTTGTAAACTTGGCCACCGCCGCTTTGGTGGGGGCATAGATGGTGGCTCTGGGCCAGCAGCCGTCCACCTGGTTGGAGGCGATATTGATGATCACGCCCCTGATTTCCTTCTCTATCATCCGTTTTGCCGCAATCTGGCTGGAGAAGTAGACCCCCTTCCAGTCTACGGCCGTCATATGGTCAAACATCTCCTCCGTGGCATCCAGGAAATACACCTCGCTGCTGATTCCCGCGTTGTTCACCAACACGTCCACTGCCCCAAATTCCCTGAATACTGCCTCGTACATGCTGCGGATATCCTCCATCACCGCCATGTCGGCGTACACTGCCAGGGCTTTTACACCAAAGGATTCCGCGATTTCACAGACGGTTCTGGCCTCGGCTTCGCCGCTGCGGTAATTTACCGCTATATTGTATCCGGCCTTTGCCATGGAGATGGAGATCTGACGTCCGATTCCCTTGGCTCCTCCGGTGATCAATGCTGTTTTATTTTCCATTTTTATTCCCTCCGCCCCTCTTTTTTGCCTCTCTCCGCTGTATGCTGTGAGGGGGACTTTCCGCCCATCTCCGCCCAACTCTGTGAGGGGGACTTTCCTTGTTTGTATACAAATGCCGGAAGGCCTTTTACCGGAACGCGGACGCTGTACAGTCCGCCGCCATGCCCTTCCTGATCTTTTGCTGTTGTAATGTACAATGTCTGTAAATCAGGTCCGCCGAATGTGACGCAGGATACGTTTCTGGCAGGCACCGGGATCTCACAGAGCTTCTGCCCTGTATCGGGGCTGTAACAGGCCGCCTTCCCGGCTCCCCACATGGCGATCCAGAGATTGCCCTGGCAGTCCATACACATGCCGTCCGGCGATCCGTCCTCTTCTGGGACAGAAACTGCTGTGCGCCTGCCGGAGATCTTCCCCCGTCCCTCCACATCGTACCGGTCAACCCGCTGCAGGCGGGTGTCTATGTGGTAAAATGTACCTCGGTCAGCGCTCCAGGCCATGCCGTTGGGGATTGTATAGCCGCTGTACTCTGAGATCAGCTGCAAGTCTTTTATGCAAAGGAGGCTTCCCTCCCCGTAAGCTTCCTCACGGCTCTGGTCTCCGGCCATGGTTCCCAGCCACAGACAGCCCCAGGGATCACATTTCCCATCATTAAAACGGAGGGTGTCCGAGAATACAAGCGGTAAGATCCCGACTTCCTCCCTCTCAAGATCCTTATCCAGGTAATACAGGCTGTGACCTGACGCTGCAATGATCCCTCCGGAAACTTCGGGAACAACACACCCCACCGGTCCAGGCAGACGCCGGGAGGCCAGATGGTTGTCCTCAGTTCTCAGCCGGTAGACCATACAACTGGTAATATCCACAAAATACAGGCTCTGGTTCTCCTGATCCCATACACAGCCTTCGCCCAGCTCACACGCTAAAGGCAGCACTTGATTGACTGTTTCCACTTACGCACTGCTCCTTTCTGAATTAATACAGTTGGGAGGGAATCTCCGCTCCTCTGAATTCAGTGTACGGCATTCTGCTCCGGATGTCTGCTAATATGTGGAAGTAAATCAGTTGTAATTGTACAATTCGGAACTACTTTGGAAAATTATTTTTAACTATTTACCGTTTTCTTTATTATATCTGGAAATGGTATTCGAATCATTACATGAAATTGCTGTTGTATTTGTAAATTTTGCTCAATCATTCTACCTTTCTTGATTTATTTTATATATTTTCTATATAATGGATACAGAAACAGGCGCACTGCAGAAAAG
>OKVW01000971.1_pt1 | contig 13495 bp, 13 predicted proteins | sample 1606991 | NCBI WGS metagenome assembly OKVW01 (sample SAMN03281021, study PRJEB24777) | human gut metagenome | isolation source: fecal sample PR177 from 1 month old male Malay infant, vaginal delivered...
CCTCACCGCCTGTTCATAGGTCAGTCCATGTTCCCCGGCGTACTTCCCGTAGAAAGAGCTGATGGACTCCCGAATGGAGGTCGCGGCTGTCTCATACTCCCGGAACAGCTTCGCCGTCAGCCGGGACCCCTCCAGGTAGGCCTCCCGCTCTCGCTGTAAGGCCCGTGCGGCCCAGTATTCCCGGTCACGCATCCTTCACCCCACCATTCCGTGGGGCGGGCCGATCCGGCCCGCCGTCCTCGCCGCCCGTAACGGCTACATGGTCGAACATCCCCTCCCCGAACCGCTCCATGGCCTCGCTTTTCTCCTTGGCGATCTGCTCCATCTCCTCGTCCACATCCTCCACCCAAGGGTGGTTTCGAAGGATGGTGCGCTTGGAAAGGAGGCCGTCGCTGGTCCGGGCGTTGCCGATGATATCGGTCTCGTTGACGGGGAGGTCCATGTTGAACGTGACGTCGAAGGTCTCCCCAGAAAAATCCCCTCGGCCCGTGGCCTGGAGATAGGGGTCGATGAAGCGCTTCAGGCGCTGGAAGGCCGCCTTCAGCTCCACACCCAAATCGGCGCAGTCGGAGTCCAGGTCCATATAGCGGAACCCGATGGCTGTCCCGGAAGCGTTGCCCAGGTCCGGGTCCTTGGTGTCCACCGCCGCCGCAAAGTCGAACAGGTCCCGGCGCTCACAGTCCAGGAACTTCATCACGGCGTCGATGTTCAGGTCGGCTTGGAGCTTATCCACCCCGCCGTCCCCGTCCACCTTGATCGCCATGTTCTCCCGCAGGTCACGGATGAACTCTGCAAGATCCGTGCCGCCGTAGTTTTTGAGCACATAGATGAACTTGGCGATGTCCCGCAGCACGTCGGCGGTGACAGAGGTCTGCCAGTTGTAGTCGTCTATGAGGCTTTCGATGGAGTGGAGCAGGGGAAGCTCCTCCTCGTTGTACCGCAGCCACACCAGGGGCGGAACGTCCCAGTTGTACGCATGATCTCCGATGGTAAAGTGGGGCGAGGTCCAGTCGTTGGCCTCGTCCCCATGCTCCCGATCCACAGCATAGTCGCTGCTCCCCTGGCCGCCGGTGACGAACCACTTCACGCCCCCTGGGAACCAGAACTCCGCATGGGAGATGGTCCGCTTCCGGGTCCCTTCGTATACCTCCTGGTCGTAAAAGCGGATGAAGGCGTCCAGCTCGGTCTTCTCGCTGTCCCGCCACAGGGGCGCAAGCTCCGTAGCTGGGATGCGCATAAAAGCCAGGGCGCCCCCGTCGCTGATGTACGGTTGCAGCCACGCCACCCCGGACTTCACCGCCCCCCGGCCCAGGGACTTGACCTTCTGCCGGAAAGAGGGGTCGAAGAGGTCCCGCAGGGCCTCGGCATACGCCCCACTGGCCGTGTCCACGGACCAGGGCTTGGAGAGGAGATACCGAACCTTCTGGTCCACCAGCTTCTTATAGATCGGATGCTCCAGCTTCACGTTGGAGCGGTTGGCAACGTCGGTGCGCTTCTCCTGCACCGCCGAACAGTTCCGATAATACCGCTCCGCCCGGACCATCTCCTGGTACTGCTCCGATGCTTTGAACGCCCTGACCTCCTCCGTCACGATCTGGGCAAGGCTCATGGGCGCCTTGCGGGGGTCACTCAGCGCCGCGCCGATCAGGTCCATCGTCGATATCTCAGCCATTCCATCACCTCAATACTTGCATTGACGGTCCCCGCCGCCAAGACTCCACAGAATACCGCAGGGCGGCCATAGCGTCGTCCATGAACTCCACCGGCTCGTCCACGTAGAGCCCTGTCTTGGGGTCCTTCTTCCACTTCCACTGCCCTGTCTCTTTCTGGACGTTGACGCAGGAGGGGTGGATGTGGACCTTCCGCCCCTTCAGGTAGTCGATCTGGGCCTTGACGCTCCCCGGCTCCTTCTTCACACCGTAGGCCCGGTATCCGGCCTTCCGCCACGTCTTGATCCTGTCCGGCTCGGCGCTGTCGCACCACATCATCACCCGTTTATCCACACCGGCCCGTTCAGCCAAGGCGATGATCTCTGTGGTGTCCCGCTCGAAGACATAGATCTCGGAACAGACATACAGCTCTCCGTCCTTCATGCCCACCCCCAGCAGGGCGTTGGCGTGGTTGAAACCGAAGTCCTGTGCATAGACGAAGGCGTCGAATCGGGCGGGGTCCGTGTCGAAGCCCTCCACGATGGTATTCGTCAGGATGAGGCCGCCCAGCTCCCCCCACTCCCCCAGGCCATAGACCCGGTATCCCTCCGGGTCCTCTACCGCCCGCCGTTCCATCCGCCGGTAATAGGCCGGGTCGATGAATCGGTTGTCACGGAAGGTACTGTGGTGGGCCAGGATGTCGGGGTCCGCCCGGTCGAAATACCGCCCTTTGATCCAGTGGGTGGCGCTCACGGGGTTGAAGCTCATGGTCATCTGGTAATACAAGTTGGGGTTCACGTCCTCCAGGTCGCCGCGGAGACGGTCGTCCAGGATGTCCACGTCCTCCTTCTGAAGCTCCGTGGCCTCCTCACACCAGATCCAGGTCAGCTTGCCCCGCCTGAAGGTGATGGATTTGACCTTCTCCCGCTGTCCGTCGTCCTTCATGCCCCGGAAGATGATCTTGGCCCCCGTGATCCTGCTCTCCATGCTCAGGGGATTCAGGTTGATTTTCCAGAACCGGGGGGCGTGCTCCCCGAACATCCTGTATACGGCCCCCTGGAGCTCGGCAAAGGTGCTGTCCCGGTTGGTCTCCTCCACCTTCCGTACCACAAGGAGGTTGGCTCCAGTATAGGCCGGGTCGGACAGCTTGGCGATGTAGTCCTGAGCCAGATCGACCGACTTCCCGGACCCGGCGGACCCCTTCAGCACCCGGTAGCGCCCCCGCCACTCGTTGACGGGCCGGAATACGGGGTTGAACCTAACAGCGGCTTTGACCTCAACCCTCGTCGCCGTAGTCATACTGGATCACCACCGTCACCGGCGCCGCGTTGGCCTCCGTCTCGGACCAGAGCCGGTATCTCCTCCCCAGAAGGTCGGCGGCCTTGTTGACGTCGCTGATCTTCGTCGGTATCTCCACAAGGCGGGGCTCCTCCCCCTCCTCAGTCACCTTTTTGCCCTTGTCGTCGTAGTAGCTCCGCTTGGTCTTACAGGTGACGACAACGGTCTCCATGGCCTCCCGCCTGAGCACGCTGGTCAGCGTCCGAAGCACTTCGTCCTGCTTGGCGATCCGCTGGTCCTCCTTCTCCGAAAGCCGCTCCTGGATGTAACTGTCTAGTTTTGACAGGTTTTCCGACCCGATCCTGTTCAGGTTCTTGCCCTGGTATCCGGCGATCTCCGCCGCCTTGGTGGCGTTGCCAGTCTCGATGAAAGCGTCTACGAAGCGTCGCTGTTTTTCGGTCAGTCCGTCCATTCCGTCACCTCCTCTTTATGGAATAGATAAGCCGTCAGTCTGTCAGCCAACAGAAAATTACCATGTTTTACACGCTACACACCGCCCATCTTCCGGCGTACAATATCACCAAGGGAGGCGCATTGTGATGACCGATGATGAGTTCGACAAAATCCTTAGGGATGCTCTCATGAAGGCTGAGATAGAAGAGCTCGGCCCGGTTTGGGATTCGGTCCCACTCGGGGGCGCTCAACCGTTACCTGAAAGATTAGAGCGTATTTGGCGATTGACGCATCCGCGACAAGAGGAAGAGGAAAAGGAACCGCCAGGGGGATCGTAACCCCCTGGCGGTTTTGTTTTGCCCACCCGCACGGATACCCGCTAGACCATGGGCTGTTGATCGGCCACGCTGTCCGCATCTACTTGGCGCAGTTTTCAGCGGAATAGCCGTTCTGGTGGATAGCGTCGGAATCACACCAACTATACCCATATAGGTGCCCGGATTGCCCGCCGGGCTCGGGTGAAAGGAGAATGCACTTGTGGCCCCACGACCACGCTTCTATTCTACATCGGGTTTCTGCGAAAATCGTCCCGTGTTTTTCCCCACATTCACGTTTTGGTCTCTGTGGCCCCATAAAGTGCCAGCGTGAACGCGCGAAGGGCCTTATCCTTCCGTCGATATACCTCGGTCTTCTCGACGCTCCACCGCTCGCACAGGCGGTCAACGTTACCCTTTGCCCGGTTGGCGACCATCATGTCCAAGGCGACGCGCTCCTCCTCATCCAGCACCGAAAGTCCTTTCTCGACCAAGGAAACATGGGCATGAGCGAGCTCCAGATTCTTCTTGACGGCCTCCCGCTTCATCAGATTGGAGATCATGCGGTCCTCCGCCGACCCGTGGCCGCCGACTACCGGCTCCCCACCTCCCGCTGAACTGTGGAGGGCCGTCCCCTCTAACTCCAGTCGGGCCAGCTCTCCCGGCAGGGTGGACAGGCTTTCCTTCATGGCCCCATATTCCCGCAGCATTTCCGCCGCCTCCCGCTTCCAGTCCATCAGTACACCACCGCCCTTCTAGTGGGCTCCGGCATGTACTTAGGACAGGCTGTGATGCGCCATGTCGAGCCGAAGCTTGTTTTCGTCACCATCTCCGCCGTCCATCCCGGCACGGGCCTGAGATCCATTGACCATTCGCAGCCCCGCCGCCCATCCAGGGACGGCACTGCGTTCTGACAGCTCCAGCAGAGCTGCTGAGGATTGGACGCACTCACAGCCTCACCTCCGTGTCGGGGGCGGTGATGATGACTAGAGCTGTGCTTCCTGGGTAGTACCAGCTCTTATCGCTGTCGAAGACGCGACCAATGAGCTGATGCTCCTTGCCCCACTCAGCCACTTGGGGCCGGATCTCGTCTGCCAGAAGGTAGGGATGGTACGCCAGTACCGGGAGACCACGGCCCCGATAGAGGCGGGCATGGTCGATATACGGTGGGCAGGGGAACCCGTCGTCGGGACGCTTCCGTCTGGCCGGGGGAAAACGCCCGTGTGTGAGTATGTACTGCAGATCGTCCCATCCATGGGAGAAGTAGGCCCACTCCGTCAAGCCATTGGCCTCCAGAAAAGCCTTGTGCATTTCTCGGTCACTGGCGGGCCGTCCGCCAGTGATATCCAGGTCGCTGCCGATTTTATTCCACTTAGTCATGTTGAACTCCTTTCAGCGTCACAAGTGTCAGCACCCGTCACAAGCTTGTCATTTCCTTGAATCCATTGCAACACAAGGAATCGAACGCCCACGAATGGGTGTCACACTATTTTGTGCGGCACATGCATCTATATAAGATTAAAGAAAAAGAAACTTTTTACCTTTTTCGTCTTTACGATATTTATTACTAATGTGACAGCGTGACAGCAAATAAATAAAGGCTTCAAGCACTTGAAAACACTATATTTCACCCGTCACACATACTGTCACCGAACGTCACGGCTCGGATGCTACCGTGTGACGTTCACCCTTTGGTCCCTGGAAAAGCAATGGTTTTCTGGCCGTGCCAAGGATCATCGGGGTCATTGTCCTCTATTTCCTCCATCCCTCCGTCAGTCAGGCCGGGCATGACCAACTCATAGCATCTGGGGCGTTCTCCCCCGATGCGCAGTTGCTTGACGGCATCTTTAGGCCCAGGCATAAAGTATCCCTTTTCCAAGAACCCTTTTTTGCACGCCTCCATGATGAACCCGGCCCCGGTCAAGGTGTCCTCCAGCGTTGCCGCGATGATAGCGTAGCCTCTATCGGTCTGTTTGCCGTATAGGGGACCCTTGTCGTCATGATACGGGATACCGCCCGGCTGCTTGCGTTCGAAACGTCCAGGGTTCGCCGCCACCCAACCGCAGAGCCACTGATAGGCCCGCTCCACCTGACTGACCTCCGCCATGTCGGCCAGGGATCCGGCCAGTTGACCACAGAAGGCCAGTGTGCTCCGCTCCGCCGCCTCCGGCGCCATGCCGAAGACCAGCACCGAGGCATAGTAGTCCCCCACGGCCAGCATAGCCGCGCTGGCGGCCTGTTTCTCGGTCCCGCCGCCCAGGCCCAGGAAGTGCCGCCGGTAGGCGTCCCGGACCCGCTTCGCCTCTGCCAGCGCCCCAGGGACTGTCATACCCTGGATGAACGCCCGCCCAGCGTGGCCGTAGTTGGCCTTCACGAAGTCGGCCATGCCCGCCGCGTCCGCGAACAGCTTCCCTGGGCAGTACAGCTCCAGGACCCGGTTCTTCCCTCCGCCGCCGGACCGGGTAGAGGTCAACGGGCCCTCCCCACTGCTCAACACGCACAGCCGCCAAGTCGCCATGTTCTCCAGGCTCCCGGACTTGGTTCCCCGGCCCCGGCCCTGCCCCTCGCAGATGTTGTAGATCAGGGTATCCATATTGAAGAATCGATTGTTTCGCACAGTCTGCTGCTCGTCCAGCGCCAGGGGCAGGGAGTGGCAGAACCCCGCCATGCGTTCCACGGCAACATAGGTGGCGTTGTAGCTGCGTAGCAGGGCGCCCATATCCGGGTCCCCCCATACCGACATAGCCACCATCTGGGCCACGCTCTTGCCCACCTCCGTGCCGCCCCAAAGATGCACGAAGAAGACTTGGGCCCCCAGAGGCCACATGAGAGGGCTTGCGAAGCTGGCCGCCAGGGCCGCCCGGACCACAGGGTCCCGCGTCCGTGCTGCCAGGACCCCGGCCTTCCATGCCTCGAAGTCCCCGGCCTCCCGCACCGCGTTGAAGTAGGAGGCGTACTTGGGATCCCCGTCATACTGCACGTCCGCCACATAGGGCACGAACTCCCGGTCCGCCCATCCCAACCTGGACACGCACCGCTTCCGGGGGATGCGGTAGGCGTTCTGGGCCTCCAGGTCATGGAGGTATTGGATCAGGAAGCGGGCGTTCTCGCTGTTGACCTGGACGCCGCTGTCGGCCAGCTTGGCATCCCCGTCCGCCACCACCACGTCGTTGACGCCCAGCTTGTAGCTGCCGTCCGGCAGACCTGCTGCCATGATGGAGTCCGTGACTGCAACCACCCGGTCCAGTCCCTTGATCTTGATAATAAAACGGACCGTGCCGGGATGGAGGTGGCGGCCGTCGCAGATCACCTCGCAGTAGACCTCATCGTCCTCCAGCACGGCTCCCCAGATGGCGGGAAAATGCTGATGGAGCAGCTTCATGGCGTTGCCGGTATGGGTGCTGGCCATGGCTCCGTTCCTGATGGCCCGGCGGGCCGTGTCGTAATCTGCGCCGGAATGGCCGATGGCCACCTGGATGCCCATGTCTTTTATGGCGGGGATGCAGTCATTTATACCCTCCACCTCCGGTGATACGGTGATATAGCGGATATCGCCTTCTGCCGCCCTCTGATACTCCCGCAGCAGTTCCATATCCGGAAGGCGCAGCAGCTGTTCCGGCATGGCCCCCTTGTACTCAGAGCATAGGAAGGGGCCTTCCAGGTGAATTCCCAGCAGATTAGCCCCGCCGTGGTCCATAGCCTTCCAGGCCTTGTAATTCTCTATGGTCTTTAATGTCTGCTCCCTCGTATCCGTCAGGATGGAACAGAGCCAGCCCGTGGTTCCCTGGGAGGCAAAAAAACGGCTGATCGTCTCAAAGCCCTCGGCATCCGCCCCGTTTACGTCCACCGCAGCCGCCCCGTGGGTGTGGATATCCAGGAATCCCGGAACCACCCACTTGCCGGCAGCATCGATGACAGTGCTGCCCCCGGCCCCTGTCAGTACGGCCTCATAACCCGGGTCCCCGGGAGCTGCCAGCGCTGCGATACGGCCATCTTCTGCCAGCAGATCCATGGGGGAGAAACGGTGGTTGTGATAAACATTTCCATTTTTAATTAGCAGTTTCAATATAACATCCCTCTCTTCCTGCCTTACCGGTGCATATGGCCGGGACAGCCGCTGTCCTCACAGCCTTTGCCACTGTACTCCTGGCCGGCCATCATCAGATGGACCGCCCCCAGCTTAAATGCCTGGGGCAGAGCCAGGATGTTGGGGTTGGGGCCGACGAATTTCTTCTTCGCATCCTCCAGCGCCTCCTCCATGGTGGCGCGGGTCTTAAGGCCCATCCCCCTGGCGAATCCGGGGTCCTGGGCGCCGCACACATAGACTGCGGCCGTGTTCATTTCCGCAATGTGGGCGCAGCTGATCATGGAGAAGCCATGGAATGGATGGAATGCGTTGCAGTAGCGGTATTTGCGCACATACTCCTGGTTGGTGGCGAAATACTCGCCGTAGCGGTTCATGTCGGGAAGGGTATTCATAAAGTCGTGCTGGAACATCTCGTACATTTCCCTGGTGTAGGGCCACAGTTCCTCATGGAAATAGCCGTTGCACACAGAGGCACAGATGATCACGCAGTTGTCGCTCATCACCCGTTTGTGGCGGATAATCTGGGCGGAAATCGCCTGCATCATCATAATGGGATTGGTGCCCATGCCCTCTCCGTAGTGGAAGAACTGGGGCATGCCGAAGATCATCACATCGTACTTTTTAGTGGCCCAGGGAACATAGGTGCGCCGGTCCGCCATAATCCAGGAATGGGGCTGCATCACCTTGGCATAGCCGCTGTTTATCTCAATCTGGCGGGATCTGGTGTCCAGCACCGCATCACAGCAGAAGAACTTCTTGCCCATGCGTTCTTCCATGTACTGCCCGATCTCGTCGAACTTGGTGCGCATCAGGGATTTGCCGCTGACCGGCGTGAAATCACTTCTGTGCATCACCTCAGGCACATGGTGCGAGGCAATGGATCTCCAGTGTGTGATACCTGTAGCACAGTGCTTGTAGCCCCCGGAGTATCCGCCGTAGGGGTTGCCCTGGGTATGGCCGATGAGGATGGCCACATCACTGTCAAACACGTATTTGTTCATCAGCACGGGATCTCCCCGGTCAGTAGTTCCCAGGTCCACCAGATGGTCATAGTCCTCGCTGTCATGATTGATGATCTGGTGGCTGTACCAGAACTGGTTAAAGAGATCATCCCCCAGAATCCCTCTGATCTCGCCCTCCGTATTCTTGCGGTGCAGGCCATTGGAACAGATCAGCAGGATGTCCTTCTTCTCAACTCCCGCGGCATACAGCTCGCCCAGGATCAGCCGGATGGAAATCTTGCGGTGGGAGGTGGGCTGCTCTCCGCCCTTTACCCGGTCAGGGAATACAATGGCGATCCTGGAGCCCTTGTGGGCCAGCTTGGACAGGGGTTCCATGCCCATGGGATTGCGGATTGACTCCAGTGTTTTCTCCTCCAGCAGTTCCTCCGGGATAAACGGCGGGTCCGCCACCGTCTCTCCTGGAATAAATACATCGGTATCGTCCGGAAGCTGGGCCTGCATCATCCCGTTTCCGTATTCAAATGATAATCTCATAGTCTTTCCTCCAAATAGATCCTGATAATCTCCAGATATTCCTCAGGGTAGAATCCGATCTCCCCCTGAAACCGGGTCAGGGCGATCAGCCCTCCGTCCATGGACGGCACGCCGGCCAGCATCTTTGCATTATCCGCCTTCAGTCCTCCGCCGTACACCACATCCATGCCGCCGGTCACTTCCTTTATATAATCCCCCATGGCTGCAATATAGTCCCCGTCAGGCGGAGTTTTACCCGGGCCGATGGCCCAGACCGGTTCATAGCCAATGACCACGCCTGCGGGGTCCACTCCGTCAAGCCCCTGTTCCAGCTGCTCTTTCAGCACCTCCCGCCACCGCGGCTGTTCCTGGGCGGACTCGCCGATGCAGTAGAGGCTGCGAAGCCCCGCCCTTGCAGCCTGGCGGAGTTCCTGGTTCAGCAGGCGGTTCACTGCACCGCTGTCCGTTACCCCGGCCTCCTGAAGGATTCCTGCTTTGTCCCTGCGCTCTTCACAGTGTCCGATGAGCACTGTGCTGCAGCCCATGGCCTTCACCGCGTTGGCCGTCCTGTTGGAGGTGAAAGCGCCGAAATTGCCTCCCACCGCCGTGTCGTCCCGGTATACCCCCTGGCAGCCCACCCGAACCGGGCTTTCGGGGCAGAGTGCCTTCACTGCGCTGAGCAGATGGGCCTCAGGAAAAAACATGGAGAATTCCACATTTACTGGATCATAGGCCTTTAAAGCCTCCTGGGTGCGCTCCACAATGTACGCGCCCCATTCCTCTATAGGTGCAATGGTATTGACGCCGCCGTATACCCCCGGTATGTCAAACCGCTTTAAATTCAGATAGATATGTTTCATAATCCCTCGCTTTCTGTCATTCCCCCTCCGGTGTGTTCGGGCGAGAGAGACAATCTGTAAAATCCGCAAATTCAGGAAGCCGCGGGCCGATTAACGGCCTGCACCAGCGGACGAACTCCTCCGTCACGTCGTTGCCCCTTTCATTGATCCAGGAATCCGGAATCTTCCGCTCATGCATCATCACCTGGCTGATGGGGATGAGTTCCGGGCGGACCTTGTAGGAACCGTCCTCTGTGTCCTCCCTCATGAAGCCCGGCATCACTCCGCTCTTCCCTTCCAGCACCGCCTGCAGGGCCAGACGCCCCGCCTGGATTGCTTCTTCACGGTCCACAGGGGACTGCCATGCAATAGAAGCCCTGCCGCAGATCCCCGGTTTCTCACTGCGGGCTTTGATCCCCAGCTTCCGGATTACCAGATTCGCCAGGTGGGCGCTTACGTCTCCATAGTATACCGCTCTGCCGCTTCGGAAAATAGGCGGCACAATGGGCGCTCCGCTCTCATCCTTAAGCCCCTCGCTGGCCACCACCACCACTCCCCCGATCTCCCTGTGAAGCCGTGTGACATCCTCCAGAAACTGCGCCTCACAGAAGGGCCGCTCCGGCAGATAGATCAGGTGAGGGGCCGCCCCCTTCTGCCTGCGGGCCAGAGCCGATGCGGCTGTGATCCATCCCGCATTTCTTCCCATGGCTTCAATAATGCAGACATGTATGGGCAGGGCCTTCACATCCGCGCCCACCTCCGCAGTGATAGCCGCGATATAGCGGGCGGCGCTGCCATAGCCGGGCGAATGGTCGGTGACCGCTATATCATTGTCAATGGTCTTGGGTATTCCCGCCACCAGTATACCGCTGTCACGGCAGGCCCGGCACAGGCGGCCGCAGGTATCCATGGTTCCGTTTCCGCCGTTGAGCAGGACATAGCGGATCTCATGGCGTTTCAGGATCTCTGCCATGGTCCGGTAATCCTGTTCCTCCAGGGCGTACCGGGAGGTGCCGATGGCGCTGGCCGGAGTGGAGGGCAGAAGATCCAGCATCTCCTTCCCAATCCCTGACAGATCCAGAAAACGCTCCTTTAAAATGCCTTCGCAGCCTCCCATGGCCCCGTAGACCTTCCCCTCAAGCCGCTGTTTTCCAGTTTCTTCCAGAACTCCGTAGAGGGAGGCGTTCATCACAGCAGTTGGGCCGCCTCCGTGGACCACCAGAACATTTCCCTTCATCAAATTCCCCCCTTGCGGTAAAACTCCGCCATCTCATCCAGAGTGGTGCACTTCACCAGCGGAGCCTTTCCGTAGGAGCCGAACTGTACGATCAGGGTCCCCACCACTTCCTTCACCCCCCGCTCGATGCAGTCCACAACGGCCGCCACATCCTCATCGGGTATGGTTCCCTTCATCACAGTTTCCATAATGGGCGGCAGGAATGCCCGTGGGTCAAACTGTGTCTTTTTGGCCTCCAGCAGCTCATAGATGGGACCAATGGAAGGACTGTTCCTGCGCTCCGGATACTTGTAAAACAGTTCCTTCATATTGCGGGTCACCGCCAGGCGGATGTCTGTGTCCACATTGATCTTGTTGATGCCGCAGGCCACCGCAGCCTTCAGCTCCTGAATGGAAATGCCGTAGGTGCCGGTCAGCTCCCCTCCCAGGGCATTGATCTCATCCACAATGTAGCCCGGAACCGTGGAGGAGCCGTGGGACACCAGGGCGCCGAAGATCCCCTCGTGGTTTAGGCATTCCCGGATCGCGGTGGCGATCTCCCTGCGCAGCTTCACATTTTTCCCTTTTGAGGCCCCGTGCATGGTGCCATAGGAAATGGCCAGGGCATCCACACCTGTCTTTCGGAAGAACTCCACGGCCTTTAAGGGATTGGTGTAGGTGGAGGTGGCTGCAAACACGTGGTCCTCCACGCCTGCCAGCACCCCCAGCTCCCCCTCCACGCTGACGCCGCGCTGGTGGGCATAGTGCACCACCTCCCTGGTCAGCTCCACATTTTCCTCAAATGGAAGGGAAGAACCATCGATCATCACCGAGGTGTAGCCCCCCTCCACGGCCGCAACGCAGGATTCATAATCCCGTCCGTGGTCCAAATGCAGGACAATGGGGATCTCCGAATCAGCGCCGCAGCGCGTCACAGCAGCCGCAATGTTCTTAGCGCCGATTTTCTTATCCTCTATGGTTGCGTTGGCGAAATCCGTCCTGCCTCCCATAAATCCGTTGGCCAGATCGGCCCCCTGCAATATGGCCGGTGAACGGAACATTTCATGTACTTCAATTACTGCTTTGGCCTGGGCGACTGCGTTGACGTTGAACGCTCCCTGGCCGAATCCATGTGCTATAGCGGTCTCCATCAGAGGCCGAAGCGGTATCAATGCCATGTTATTTCCTCCTAGTTCTGCTCATCAGACAAGCTCTAAGGCTCCAGCGCTGCCACAAACTCCGTAAATGTCAGTGTAATGTCCGGATGCCCCTGCAGAAGCGTTACCGGAAATGCCGGTGTAGCTTCCCCGTGGGCCGCCCGCCTCACCACCGCCCGATGCCAGTTTCTGAAGGCTCCCAGGCGGATCTTCCTGGCGCCCGCAATCTCCCTCATGCCCACGGTCACGCAGTAGTGGGGCATATCCTCCAGCGCGCCGTTCAGATCTCCGATGGAGTTGGCTGCCCTGGTCTCCGGGCTGATGGCCAGAACCCTGGTCTGCCTGGCCAGAAACGCTTCACAGGCGGCGGACGGGTCCGCTTCGTTGAAGGCCACATGCCCGTTGATGCCGATGCCGCCAAATGCAATATCCACACCGCCCAGCTCCTCTATAAGCCGCGGAATCCGATCTAAATCATTGGGGTCCGGGAATACCCGCTGTTCCTTTGGCATCACAAGCTCCGGCCGGATCTGGGAGTACACACTGCGCTCCATAAAGCCGTGGAAGCTTAAGGGATGGTTCATGGGAACCCACTGCTTGTCATCATCCAGATATTCATCCATATTGATAAACCAGACATTTTTAAGGCTGATGCCCTGCTCATTGACCAGCTCCGTAAAATAGGGATACTGCCCTACCGGACCCACAGGGCAGATAAACACCGTATGCTTGCCGGCGCTGTTGTTCCTGATGATCTCCTCCGCCATCTGTTCTGCCATTGTCCGGAATACAGCCGCATTGTCCGCCAGGCAGAACAAGGGCAGCTTGGGGTCTGCCAGCAATTTTTCTTTGTCAAAACCATAGTACGCGTGGCTCATTATCGTTCCCTCCTGTCAGCGGCAGATATCCTGCCGCTGTTTTTAAAGAGGGTGCCTCAAATGTGACACCTTTGAAGCACCCTCTTCATTTTTCTTCATTTTTATATCTGACCTTTATTTACCGGCTTCAGCCATGATATCCAACAGCA